>OIWN01000010.1_pt1 | contig 183766 bp, 156 predicted proteins | sample 1587591 | NCBI WGS metagenome assembly OIWN01 (sample SAMEA3888901, study PRJEB22519) | human gut metagenome | biome: human gut; feature: human-associated habitat; material: faeces | place: Denmark | collected 2010 | reverse complement strand
TTTTTGGAGAAATTCAAAACAGCTTCTTAATCTGCGTAATCTGTGGTGAAAAAATGAGAATCTACGGCGTTTTTTATTTCAGCTTATCGTATTCCTCGTCCGTAACAGGTTCCAGCCATTCATTGGAAGTGTTTTCTCCGGAAACTTCGAAAGCGAGGTGTGCAAACCAACTGTCGGCTGCCGCTCCATGCCAGTGCTTTACATTCGCCGGGATGTGTATCACATCGCCCGGAAGCATCTGTACGGCAGGCTTTCCTTCTTCCTGATACCAGCCGCGTCCGGCTACACAAACCAACATCTGACCACCTCCCTTCGTGGCATGATGAATGTGCCAGTTGTTACGGCAGCGCGGCTCGAAGGTCACATTCGAGAAAGGAACTTGTTCACCCGATACACGGGCAAGATAACTGTTTCCGATAAAATACTGTGCGTATGCCGTATTGGGCTCGCCGATAGGGAAAATCATTTCGCGCTGGAAAGCTGCCTTTCCGTTATCGTCCGCCACATCTTCCGCCCATACGTCTTTCGCCAGACGGAAAGCTCCCCATGCATTGGGCCATCCGGCATAGAAAGCTACATGGGTCAACAGTTCGGAAATCTCGGTACGGGTCACGCCGTTGCTCTTGGCAAACTGCAAATGATGCGCAAGTGAAGAGTCGATAATGCCTTTTCCTACCAGTGTAGCAATTGTAATCATGCTGCGGTCGTGCGGACTCAGCCCGGGACGGTTCCATACTTCGCCGAAAAGGACGTCATCGTTCACCTTTGCAAATTCGGGGGCAAATTCTCCCAACTGCACACGTCCGGCAGTCTGTGTAATCTTTTCTTGTGCCATAGTCATTTGAATATTAGTTGTTGATACAAGCATCCCCAAAAGGATGACTTTCCTGATGTTCAGTTGAATAGATTTCATAGGAGTCAAGATTTTTATGATTATTACTTGATACAAAAATACCCCCTTTCCCCGATATACAGCCTAACCAAATCACAGATAATTGTACCAGATTTACAGAAATCTATGGAATATTCAAAAAATTGCATGAACGTTTTTTACTTTTATTACTTTGCCGGGTCTTATAAGCAGAACGTCCGCTCAAACGAGCTTACGAACGGGAACGGACAACATGAATGTATAACTTAAAACATTGAACAGTATGAGACTAACTAGAAAACTGGGAATGGCGATAATGGCTATGATAGCATTGACTGCAAGTTCCTGCGTCACATTGCATAAACACCGCCCCCAAAGAAAAGCGTAAAGAAGCAATGGAAAAGCTGATAACAGACATTGCGGCTGTGCTGACTTCCGACCAGCAAGTGCTTTACAAGCAATTACAGGAGGAGGCAGCAGCCGAAAGAAAAAAACATACGCGCAAAAACTGAGTGATTGCCACCTCTGGACGCTGACATTGCCTTGGCTGGACGGAGGAAAATCGTATTATTTATTAAGACAAAAGGAAGTCATGAAACAAATCATTTTTAATGATTTGGGCTCAAGGATGCCGAAGCCTACTGCAACTGGCTCTCTGCAAAAGATACCAAGCACGGTTATCGCCTGCCCTCCGAAGAAGAATGGGTGCTTGCCGCCGGACACATGCCCAAGGATGTTTCCATGAATTCCGGTCATGCGGAACGTGGATTGACAACTGTGGATGCATACGCGCAAAGCAAGGGTGCCTGTGGCGGCATTGACTTTTGGGGAAATTGTTGGGAATGGACTTCCTCGACCAATGCTGACGGACTGCATATTATCAAAGGTGGCAGTTGGGATTCCGACCGTGACGATTGCCGCAGTGAGAAATCCGATGTAGCAAGGGACGGCTCGCAAGGCTATGCCAATGTTGGTTTCCGAGTGGTAAGAATAGATAGCAACTGAACTTATTTGATTTTCGTTATTTTGTTCCATTTATAAACAGAAGAAAGAAAGGCATAGATATTCTTTCTTCTGTTCTTATTTTGTACCTTTGCCCTCCGAAGAGTTACCGGAACAAGCAAAGCGATGCAGACCACGGCAATTAGAACAGTTGCCAACTCATTACCCGAAAACGAGGTAATTCTTCTAACTCTCTTGATTGCAAAGAGGAATATCCCTTATACAGATTTACGGAAAATCAATGGAAAAACCAACGCACCTATATCCGCAGGCTTCCGCAACAGGCTGCATCTTGCTATGATACTATCCGGAAAAAGCGATTGTCTAGAGTTGGGGAAAATGTGGCCAAAGAAGTGCTTAACTATGAACAAGGCGTGGAAGCATTAGGCATTTATTTATCCAAACAGCCATATTGCTTTGAAAACGAATATATACTTCATTCGCAGTTTCATATATACTGAAACTGGGTAAGAATATATACTTCACCGGCAATCGAAGTATATATCCGTTTTTCGAAAGCAGTTTAATGTTATTTACGGAAAGGTTTTCAGTCTGCTATAAAATCATACAGGTCGGGGTCTTCGTAATTGAGGTCATACTCTGTAGGTTCCACATCCGCCGGATTGATGCCGTCCCAACCTTCCAGCGTCACGTTCTTCCGGTGCCGGTACTTCCGTATAGGCTTGGAAACCTGACGGGCTTTGCCCAGCCGGATGGAATCCTGGCATTGCTTTGCCGTCAGGGGTGTGCGCGAGAGGATTTCGTAATACTTTACCGTCTTCCTCGGACCTTGAGGCTCCAGCCGCACATTGCCGTTAATCAGCTTTTCAGCTTTGTATTCCCTCTTATCGGGAACCGTTTCCACTTCCACCACATAGCGGTGTAACGTCTGCGCATGGACCATACACGAACAAAACGCAACGATGAGCATACATAAATAGATCTTTTTCATAGGCTATAAGTATTCTGTTTTTGAGTTTTTAAGTTTTTGAGTTCCTGTTATGCTTCAACCTACGATCATTCATTCCGCTTCAACGCTTCTTCGTACACCTTCCGCACCCGTTCCCTAAGGTGGGGCGGGCTGATGACTTCCAACGAGCGGCTTCGGGAAAGCAGCTCCATCACAAAATCGTTGGTGATACGCAGGTGTACTTTGATGCGGAACTCGTCCGCATTGTCTGTCAAGACCTGCTGGGAATGATGCAAAGGTACCGACTTCAGGAATTTGCCGTCCAAGGCATCGTACTTCAGTTCGACGTCTTCTACCGGGATGTCCGGCTGGTTCCAGATGCCGTAACAATCGCGGAAAAGCTCGTCTACGTTTATATCCATATTCCGTTTGAATGTCTCGCTTGCGCATATACGCAGGTCACGGATACGGTCTACTCCGAAAGTCTTCAGCACATCCCCTTCGTATGCCAACAGGTACCACCGCTGGTTCGACTCTTTCAAGTAATGGGGAAGGACTTTCTTTTCCTCTACCTTATCGCCCTGCCTTACCAGCGTATAGCGGAACACCACAGGATGCGTATGCTTGATGGCACTTATCAGCATCGGCAGACATTCGCTCGGCAACGGACGGTGGTGCTCCGCCAGCACATACGTGCTCAGGTTCGTATCCCCTTCCAGCGCATTGAGCAAATCGAAGTTCTGAAGAAGCTGCCCGTAACGCTCCGGGATGTTTTCGTCTTCTTCCTTTATATAATACCCTTGTTCTCTTTTAGCATACGCGATGGTAATGCCAAACAAGCTTTGAATATCATCTATGTCACGCTCCAACGTCCGGCCGGATTTTCCCGAATAGCCGCGCATTTCCATCGCTTCAGCGATATAGCGTTTCAACTCTCTGGTAGGTATATAACGCTTCTTTCCTTTCAGCTTGTTGATAATGACCAACAAACGCTGCAATCCTTCCGTTCGGCTTCCCATACACGTTCCTCCTTTTGTTTGAGGCAAAGATAAGGAAGCAGAACGACAAAACATGTCGTTTGCGCAAAAATCTTGATATCACATTTCCACCAAATGTTTTCCGCGTTTTGCCGGTATCCACCAAATCTTTAGATAAAAAGAGAGCAAACGACAGGTTTTATCGTTTGCTCAAAAATCTCCCAATTATAATATATACAGACTATTCACGCACCGTGCGCAAGGTCAGCTTGCCGCCCTTCACACCCTTTGCTTTCGCCTCGAAACAGATTTCTCCGGCTTCTTCTTTAGTCTGTACTATGGCGGTCAATGCACCGCTGAAGGCTGGCATCCGGTTTTCGTGGAACAGATAGAGACAGGTAGGGTCGCCGTTTGCCGAAGCACGATACGTGCCTGCCCCCTTTACCGAGAAGTGTACCAGGCGGTTGTCCATCGGACACAGATTGCCATCCTTGTCCACGATGCGCACCGTGATGTAGGCAAGGTCTTTCCCGTCTGCCGCCAGCTCCGTACGGTCTGCCACCAGCTCAATGTGGTGAGGCTTGCCAGCCGTACGCACTACCTTTTCGTCCGCCGCCTTTCCGGATGCATCGTAAGCCACTACTTTCAGCTCGCCCGGCTCGTATGGCACATCCATCCACATCAGCCGATACCGGCGCTGGAGCCAAAGCGAATCCTTGCCCTGCAGGGCTTGGCTTTCTTCGCGCGTCAGCTTGCGCTGCTTCCCATAGCTCTTGCCGTTCACGAACAGTTCCGCTTCGGGATAACTGGTGTAGACAAATACCGGCGTGTTTTCGCCTTCCCTGCCCTGCCAGTTCCAGTGCGGCAACACGTGCAAGGTAGGTGATTTCCTGTTCCAGATACTCCGATAGAGGTAATAGCGGTCCTTGGGCAGGCTTGCCAGGTCGATAATGCCGAACAACGAGCTATGGCTGGGCCAGGCATCGGTATCGTAAGGCGAAGGTTCGCCCAAGTAATCGAAGCCCGTCCATACGAACTGGCCGATGGTCCATGGATAATCGTCGGCAAGGGCGAAATCCTCATCGGGCACGTTGCTCCACGAGCAATGCTCCAAGTCATATCCACTCGACTGATGGTCTTCGTACTTGGCATCGCCACGCTTCCGTACCGGGAACTTATACACACCCCTGGAGCTGACCGTAGAGGATGTTTCCGAGCCCAGCACAATGTTTTGAGGCAGGCGGTTATAGGCTTCTACATACCGGTGGGCACGGTAATTGAATCCGGGCACATCCAGCATGGCGGCAAACCCATTGCCCAACACGCTCGACACCTGGTCCATACCGCATGTGACCGGACGCGTAGGGTCTTCGCGGTGGCAGATGTCCTGCAGGAACGAAGCCACCTTATACCCTTCGGGCTTCCATTGGGTAGGCACCTCGTTGCCGATGCTCCACATCACCACGCTGGGATGGTTGCGGTAATGGCGCAACATGTTCACCATGTCTTTCTCCGCCCATTCGCCGAAGAAGCGGTGATAACCGTTCTCGCACTTGGCGATATCCCATTCGTCGAACGGCTCCAGCATCATCATAAAGCCCATCTCGTCGCACAGTTCCACCAGTTCGGGAGCCGGCATGTTGTGGGCGGTACGTATCGCGTCGCAACCCATGTCCTTCAACATCGTCAGCTGGCGGCGCAGGGCAGCCACATTCACGGCAGCCCCCAGCGGACCGAGGTCGTGATGGTTGCACACCCCCTGGAACTTGCGGTGCTTCCCGTTCAGGAAGAAACCCTTGTCGGGCACAATCTCCAGGCTGCGGATGCCGAAACAGGTCGTATATTCATCCACCTGCCGGTTATCCACGTAAATCTTCGATACCGCCTTATACAGGAAAGGCGTTTCGGGCGACCACAACTTCGGGGCATCTACCAGAAAGTTCTGCTCAAAGGGCATTCCGTGATTGATTTTGCGCGTATTGTCTTTCACCGCTACCACCTTCCCTTCGGGTGAGAGAATCTCCGTCACGATGCGGATATCCTTATCCCCTGCATGGGCAACGGTGGTAAGCAGCTTCACCGAGGCATAGCTGGCTTCCACATGAGGCGTAGTAAGCTGCGTCCCCCATACAGGCACATGCACCTTTTCTGTAGTCACCAGCCGCACGTTCCGGTAAAGCCCTGCCCCCGGATACCAGCGCGAAGACTGCGGGCGGTTTTCCAAACGTACTGCCAGCGTATTCTTCCGCCCGTCCGTATAGATATAAGGTGTCACGTCAATGTGGAACGAATTATACCCCAGCGGCCAGAAGCCCACTTCTTTTCCGTTCACGTAAACCCGCGCCTCGCTCATGGCACCATCGAACACCAGGGAAGCCTCTTTGCCCGCAGGCACTTCGAAGGTGGTGCGATACCAGCCTACACCTACGTAGGGAAGTCCTCCGGTACGTCCGGTCTTCACCGAAGCCTGCGTCTCGAAGTTCTGCTTAACCGCCACGTCCTGCAGGTCATGGCTCCGGTCGAACGGACCATAGATAGCCCAGTCATGCGGCACGGTCACGGTTTCCCATTGCGTATCGTCAAACGTCTCTTGCACAGCCTCAGGCGCATCACCTTTCGTGAATTTCCAGTTCTTCTCTAACAATGTCTCTTGCCTTTGCGCCCATACAAAGAGCGAACAGAAACTAAGCAAACACAAAAGTACTTTCTTTTTCATGGTAATAATTTCTTGGTTTTACTGGCAAAAGTAATGATTCTCCTGATATATCGACCGTCCAAGAGAGGAAATTATACATTTTCGAAACGTAAAATCCGTTCAGACTTCCCATACCAGTACCCGGCTTTTCCCGCTACCGGAAGAAAGAGCGGCCGGCGATGCACCTATATGCGCATGCCGATGCATATAGTTCCGGACACAAACGCAGGTATATGCATCACGCTCTCATCCGGCTTCAATTCCCCATTCGCTACGCCTGCCCGTGCAAGGTTTACCATACGGATAAAGAAATTCTGGCTCTGCCGTTCTTCATTCTTCATTAAAATTCGTACATTTGCAGGAAATATAAACCTTTAAAATCTCGAATTATGAATTTCCCTACGAATGTAAAGTACACGAACGAACACGAATGGATTCGCCTGGAAGGTGAAGAAGCGTATGTAGGCATTACCGATTATGCACAAGACCAACTGGGTGACATCGTCTTTGTGGACATCACCACCGAAGGCGAGACGCTGGACAAAGGCGAAGTGTTCGGCACCATAGAGGTAGTAAAAACCGTTTCCGACCTCTTCCTCCCGATAGGCGGAGAGGTGCTGGAAGTAAACCCGGAACTGGAAGAGCATCCGGAACTGGTGAACCAAGACCCGTACGGCAAAGGCTGGCTGGTAAAAATCAAACCGACTGATGCATCAGAACTAGACGAACTGCTGGATGCAGAAGCATACAAGCAACTGATTAATGAATAATTTAATGAAGGAGTTAAGGAGTTAAAGGAGTTATCACTCCGCTGCGCTCCGTTAGGAGTTAAAGCCAATAGTCAGGTTGATGAAAACGAACCTCTTTAACTTCTTAACTCCTTAACTTCTTAACTCCTCAAAAAAACAAACGACATGAAACCGATTGTAAGTATCATCATGGGAAGCACTTCCGACCTTCCCGTTATGGAAAAGGCTGCGGCTTTCCTCAACGACATGCAAGTGCCGTTCGAAATGAACGCCCTTTCCGCCCACCGCACTCCCGCCGAAGTGGAGAAGTTTGCCAAAGAAGCCGCAGGCAGGGGCCTGAAAGTCATTATTGCCGGAGCCGGCATGGCGGCTGCATTGCCGGGTGTCATTGCCGCCAATACCACACTGCCCGTCATCGGCATCCCTATCAAAGGTTCCGTCCTGGACGGTGTAGATGCCTTGTATTCCATCCTTCAGATGCCTCCGGGCATCCCCGTGGCTACGGTAGCCATCAACGGGGCGATGAATGCCGCCATCCTTGCCGTGCAGATGCTCGCCCTGTCTGACGAGGCGTTGGCACAGAAGTTTGCCGCATACAAGGAAGGCTTGAAAAACAAAATCGTCAAAGCCAACCAAGACCTGAAAGAGGTGAAATACGAGTATAAGTGTTAGTTAGGTACCAGGTACCAGGTAACTAGGTGACTAGGTTCTGAATACCTTTGTTGGCGCCAGTCGATGGTATCTGAAACCTTGTCAACTAGTACCTAGTCACCTAGTACCTAAAACCTAGTCACCTAGTACCTAAAACCCAGTATCTAAAACCTAGTCACCTAGTCAACTAGTACCTAGTACCTAAAATATATGGATTATTTCAATTATTCACGCCGCGAGGCAAGCGAAGTATATGTAGGCGGCACACCTATGGGAGGCACTAACCCCATCCGGGTGCAAAGCATGACCAACACGCCTACCACCGATACCGAGGCCTGCGTAGCACAAGCCATCCGCATTATTGAAGCTGGAGGCGAATATGTGCGCCTCACCACCCAAGGCACACGTGAGGCCGAGAACCTGAAGAACATCAACATCGGCTTGCGCTCGAAAGGCTACGGCACACCGCTGATTGCTGACGTCCACTTCAATCCGAAAGTGGCGGAAGTGGCAGCACTTTATGCCGAAGGGGTACGCATTAACCCGGGCAACTATACCGATGCCGCACGTACCTTCAAGAAGCTGGAGTATACGGATGAAGAATACGCCAAAGAGATACAAAAGATACGCGAACGGCTGGTCCCTTTCCTGGACATCTGCAAGGAAAACCATACCGCCATACGCATCGGGGTAAACCACGGCTCGCTGTCCGACCGCATCATGTCGCGCTACGGCGATACACCGGCAGGCATGGTGGAATCGTGCATGGAGTTCCTGCGCATCTGCGTGGAAGAACAATTCACGGACGTGGTCATTTCCATCAAGGCATCGAATACCGTCATTATGGTGAAAACGGTCCGCTTGCTGGTGGCGCAAATGGAAAAAGAAGGCATGGCGTTCCCGCTTCATTTAGGCGTGACAGAAGCGGGTGACGGGGAAGACGGGCGCATCAAGTCGGCATTGGGCATCGGAGCCCTGCTATGCGACGGACTGGGCGACACCATCCGTGTCTCACTTACAGAAGCTCCTGAAGCCGAAATACCCGTTGCACGCAAATTGGTGGACTACGTCACCAAGCGGAACGGCCATGTCTACATACCCGGGACGGAAGCGGAAGGCTTTTGCTACACCGACCCTGCGCGCCGTGCTACTACACCCGTGGGAAACATCGGAGGAGAACAAGTGCCCGTAGTCATTTCGGCACGCCTCAACGGGAATATGGAGACAAGCGGACAATTCCGTCCGGACTATATCTATTGCGGGCAGACCTTGCCCGAAGAACGCCAGCCGGGCATCGGCTACATCGTAGACGCTAACCGCTGGGACGGAAGCGAAGGCACGTATCCGGCATTCAGCCACAAACAACTGATTGAGCTTCATTTCAGCCAGGCAGAACGGAAATTCCTTTTCCTTACCTATCTGACGTTGGACGAAGAAGCAATCGCCTGCCTGCGCCGCCATCCGGAAACCGTCATCATCGCACAGAGCAACCATGTGAACCGCTTGGGCGAGTTCCGCGGCTTAGCCCACCAACTGATGGCATTAGGGCTGAAAAACCCATTGGTGTTCTTCCAGTATTATAAGGAAACCAGTCTGGAAGATTTCCAGTTGAAAGCCGCTACGGATATGGGCGCTTTACTCATCGACGGGTTCTGCGACGGCATCTTGCTTTATAACGACGGTGATGCTATCTCCGACTTGAAATCAGACGAAACTGCATTCGGCATCCTGCAAGCCGGACGCCTGCGTACTTCGAAAACCGAATACATCTCCTGCCCGGGATGCGGACGTACGCTCTACGACCTCGAAGCAACCATCGCCCGCATCAAGGCCGCGACCTCGCACCTGAAAGGCTTGAAGATAGGCATCATGGGCTGCATCGTAAACGGTCCGGGTGAAATGGCGGACGCCGACTATGGCTATGTAGGTGCCGGACGAGGCAAAATCAGCCTTTATAAGAAAAAAGAATGTATCGAGAAGAATATCCCCGAAGAGCAAGCGGTAGAGAAACTGCTGGAACTGATTAGCAGGAATGAAGAATGAAAAATGAAGAATGAGAAATGAAGAATGAAGAATGAAGAATTTCCATGCGGGCGAAGCGATTCTTCATTCATCATTCTTCATTCTTCATTTAATAATTGACTACAGGCCATCCGTCAGATGTCCATGTCATTTCGCGTATAAACAATTTCGGGGCTCCATCTTCTGCAATCGAATAAGCATGGCATAAGAAATAATCTTTTCCGTCCAGATGATAAGCTGCGTTATGTCCGATACCGGCATACGCTTCGTTTCCTTCTATCACCAGCGTTCCGCCTCCTTTTGCCATCGGTTTCCCTTCTTTGTCGACATAGGGTCCGACAACCGACTTCGAGCGTCCTACCACGACTTTATAATTACTATCTTTCCCACGGCAACAATAATCAAATGAAACGAAAAGGTAATAATAGTCTCCGTGTTTCATAATGAACGGAGCTTCTACAGCTCCATCACCCGGATCTTTATCATCCAGCTCGAACGAACGCGGACGGCTGCAAAGCGAATGCCATTCTTCAGGCTGTGCCACCTGCATCAGGTCATCAGTAAGCTTCACCATTTTAATACCATCCCAAAATGAGCCGAAGCTCATCCATGGCGTACCGTCCTCACCGATGATGATATTAGGGTCGATAGCATTCCACATATCCCGGTTGGGAATCGACTGGATTACTTTTCCATGATCCGTCCATTTAAAGTCAGGTTCAGACGGGTCAAGCGTCGGATTGGTAGCATGTCCGATAGCCGAAGTATTCTTGGCAAATGCCGAGCAAGAATAAAACAAGTGATACAACCCGTTGTGGTAAATGATATCGGGAGCCCATGTATGTCCCTTATACTCCTTTACAGCTTCCACCGCCCATTGAGGAGCTTCGGCAAACACGGGTTTCTCGAACTTCCAAGTCTTTAAATCCTTAGAGGACATGACAGACACTCCTTCGCCCGTAGCGAACAAATAATAAGTATCACCTTGCTTCGCCATTACCGGGTCGTGCACCAACGGACTGTCGGTAGTCTGTGGCTGTTGGGCGAAGCTCCCCCATCCTATACCTAAGAACATGGTCAATAAAACAACTTTCTTCATACGCTTGTAGTTTTTTATCTAAATAAAAATTATACTCACTGCTTGTCAGCATATTGCAAAGTTGCAAAAACAAACACAAAACAAGGTGGACAAACGCCCCTTTCAGGTGGAGAGCTTCCCCAATCAATCCTCCATCAGGCTACTAGGCGTAACATTGAAATGTTTTGTGAAACAACGGGTGAAGTATTTCGGATCGTTGAATCCTACAGCATATGCTATTTCCGAAATATTCATCGTATGATTCACCTTGTTTTTCAACAACAGTTCACGAGCGAGGTTCAACCGATAGTTACGTATAAACTGACCAGCCGACTGACCTGCCAGACTTTGCATCTTCTTATTCAGCAAACTTTTACTGATGCCCATCTCACGAATAAAGTCGCTCACCTCAAAATCGGAATTCTTATAATTATCCTTCACCACCATCATCGCCTTTTCCAGGAACTTCTTGTCTCCCGAATTTTCATTTGCCAACTCCAGGGAATCTGTATCCATGTCAATAGAAAAACGCTGCTGGAAACGCTTGCGGTTTTCCAGAATACTGGCAATACGTGCCAGTAACATGTTTTCATCGAAAGGCTTCAGCAGATAGGCATCCACCCCCATCTTATAACTGTCCAGCCGGGCTTCGTCCGAAGTCTTGGCGGTCAGCATCAGGAAAGGTATGTGGGAAATGGAAAAATCACTCCGCACGCGATGCAACAGTTCCACACCATCCATCACCGGCATCATCAGGTCGCTGATAATAAAGTCCACCGAATACGTTTTCAGCATCCGGAGAGCCTCTTCCCCATCAGCAGCCTCTACCACATTATAATACTCGCGCAAGATAGAGCGGGTATAATCGCGCATGTCCTTGTTGTCTTCTACCACCAGCATCGTCAGCCGGCTGTTACGCATCAGTTCGGGATGTATCTCTTCGGTTTCTGCCACTGCCGGCCGGGGCTGCTCTCCACGCACCACAGGCAGCAAGACACGGAAGGTAGAACCACCCGACGGCCTGTTCTTCGCTCCTATCTCGCCCGAAAGCAACAAGACCAGCTTCCGGCACAAATACAACCCGATGCCCGTTCCGCTCTGCCCGCTCACCGATACCTGATATTGGTTATCCGCCTGATAAAAACGGTTGAAAATACGGTCGATGTCTTCCTGGGGGATTCCTTTCCCTGTATCGCTTACGCTAATAAACAACTTCTCGCCGTTTTCTGACATCAGCGAAGCTATATAAACAGACACCTGCCCGCCTTTAGGGGTAAACTTGAGGGCGTTGCTTATCAGGTTGGTCAGAATCTTACGCAAGATATCTTCGGCAAACATCATAAACGGATTGTGCAGACGGACATAGCAACGCAAATCGATGCCACGTGCCTGCGCATATACCGTAAACGAAGGCATGAATTCTTCTACAAAGCTACGGATATTACCGTAATTGGAAACAATCTTCACCCGTCCTTCTTCCACCTTCCGGAAATCCAACAACTGATTGATAAGCGACAACAGGTACTTCGAGTTGCGTTCCACCAGATGAAGCTGTTCGATAACCTGAGGATTATAACTCAACTTCAAAGCCCGTTCGATAGGACCGATGATCAACGTAAGCGGAGTACGGAATTCATGCGTAATATTAGTAAAAAAAGCCAGCTTGTCAACAGTAAGTTCTTCCACCTTCCGTGACATTTCCAGAATCTTGTTCTTCTGGCTGGTAATCTTCTCGTTCGATTCTTTCAACAACTTATTCTGATGTGAAAGTTCCTCCGTCTGGTCGGACAAAAGCTTTTTCTGTTCTTCCAGTTTCCGGGTACGCTCTTCTACCAACGTATGAAGCAATTTCTGCTGATGTTTTAATGAGCGGAACCGCCCATACACCAACATCAGCAAGACCAGCCCGACAAGCAACTGGAACCAAAAAGTCTTATAAAAATAAGGCGTAACCTCAATCATCAAAGTCTGCGTAGGCGAAACATAGTTTTTCCCATCCGAAGCATAACGCAATTCGAACACATACTTTCCCGGACGCAGGCTGGTATAGGATACGGTATGCTGATTGGCAGGAACCTCTATCCACTTGTCATCAAATCCTTCCAACCGGTAAGCATAACATGCCAAGGCAGAAGGATTATAATCCAAGGATGCAAAATGCACCGTCAGTTGCTTGTCACGTTCATGAATATTCACCCGATTATCCGCAAATGCCACGTCACGGTCAAAACTAAACAGTCCGGTAAATGTCAATGGAAATCCTTTATCCGATTCTACACGGGGGATAAAACGGATTTCCGAAAAACCGTTCGTACTGCCGACATACACTTCACCGTTTTTCGAGCCGCCGATGGCATTCCAATAAAACTGGTTGCTGAGCAAGCCGTCGTGTTTCGTATAATTTTGAAACGTATTATCTTTGGGATTGAAACGTGACAAGCCATTATTGGTAGTCAGCCAGACATATCCGTCCTTGCCTTCCCATACGCCTATCACATTATCGTTTATCAAACCATCTTTCGCAGTAAAAGCCTTGAAACGGCAATTGCCGACTTTCCCTTTCGCCCGATAAAAGCCATTCCCATTTGTACCAATCCATACACCCCCATCTTTCGCGGGACAAACCGATGTTATCCGCTCTGCCATCCGCTCGGAAGGATTATCAAGCTTATGGTCATACAAGGCATATTCCAAAGAGTCCTTCCCATACGTGTGCAAATCAATCTGATACAACCCAGCGGTGACCCCCATCCATAAAATGCCATCGGACGTGATGCATCCTCCCAACGACCCATAAACACTTCCCCGGCGCTTGCCGTGGAAAGGATCAAACACTTTCCCCGTAGCTGGATGATAGGCCAATATATCCCGGTTCGTGCCAATCCATAACAAGTCATTCAACGAATCGTAAAGCAGCACACTGACAAAAGCCTGGAAAAGTTCGGGAATTTCGGAAGACAAAACCGGATGAAAAGTCTTGTCGGACAAATTATTTCCACTCACCCAGCCAAAACCTCCGCCCCACGTTCCTACATAAATGCGGCCTTTCCCGTCAGACGCCAGCGCACTGACCGAATTATGGCTCAAGCGTGAGGGCGATTCTGCTGTATAATGCTCGAAATGCTGTTTCCCTGCACGGCGAAGATTAAGCCCAGCCTCAACCGTCCCTATCCATAACGACCCGTTTTCATCTTCCAGGATAGCATTAACCAGATTCCCCGAAAGGCTTCCTGCATCTTCTTGTGAATGCAAGTCGTTCTGTATCTGCAAACGCGAAATGAACATCTTGTTCAATCCTCCCACCTCTGTACCTATCCAAAGCAAATTTTCATCGGCAAGCAGGCAATTGATGAAATTACAATTCAATCCGGATGCACCGTCTGCCTGTTCCGATTGAAGGATGCGGGTAAAATTGTCGCTTACGGCATTATACAGATTCAACCCCTTCAAGGTACCGACTACCAATACCCCATCGGGAGTCAGGTTGATATCCGTCACATAACTCTGCGACAACGAAAACGGGTCACACTCATTATAATAATAAGCCCTTGATATTTCTGTCCGTACGTTATAACGAAACAATCCTTTATTGGTTCCAATCCATAAGTCATTCTGCCAAGGGAAGATGCACTGCATGACGGTATTTGCCGGAATAAATGCATCAGACGAAAATGCCGGCACCGGTTTTTGAGGAGTTGACACACTTTCTTTTATCAATGACAATGTGCCCAGATAATCAAACCAAATATATCCATCCGCCTCACAGAAAGCCAAGCTACGGTTATACAAATAAAGATCGCATATCCGTGTAATATACTCCACTTTACCGTCTGAAGAAAACGCGATTTTATACAAAGCATCATCTGCACCCACCCACACATTGCCAGAAGAAGAACAATAGACAAAAGAGGCGGAATGAAAAGCAGCCGATGCAAATTTTCCACCCAGCTCCTGGCCACCTATCAAACGCAGACTATTTACATCCAGAATATCCAAGCCTTGCTCTCCCGCCATCCAGATCCGTCCGAAATGGTCCTCACAGAACTTCACGATGAAATTATTCTTCAGCCGTGTCTCTCCCGAAAAAGCATTGAATGTAATAAAATCGTACCCGTCATAACGTGTCACACCATCTCCCCCTGTAGAGAGCCATAAAAAGCCACGGCTGTCTTTCATCAAATCCTCCACGTAATTCTTGGGCAACCCATCATCCATTGTCAGATGGGTAAACAAATAATTGCCTCCCCTATTCTGCGGAAAGGCAGGAAGTATATGCAGCAACACGCATATCCACACAAGCAATGAACAGTATCGTATTTTCATCAGTATCTGTCTCTAATAGTTAACGACAAGTATCCCGAAGCATCCACTCCGGTGTTCCCCGTCTATCTTCACCAACAAATATACGAACTTTCTTTTACCGGCAGAACACTTCATCCGAAGAAAGCAGCTACAGGAAACAAATATCCACCCAAAACGGCTAAATATCCACCCCTCTCCCCGAATCTGCCTGCCCGATACCTGGAAATCCCCTGTCACAGACACACCGGTAGAGCTACCTGCAGGCATGATGCATGCCTGCAGAAAATGCATATATACTTCGATTGCACAAGCGGAAATGCCTCAAAAGCCCATTCCAAATCAGCACACGATAAATTCAAAAACAGTTTCTAAAAAGAAGATTATCATTTTTTTCTAATATGGCAAAACACCACCTGAAAGTCACTATTCGTTTGAAATGAAGTAACAAACCTCCAAACTATACAACAAAAAACAAATGTCCACCAAAGAAAGGTAAATATCCACCTTCCTGGAAGTGGACATTCTTATTTTTGTATGACATACAAATCTAATAAAGAAAAGTAAACATGAACACACGTATTCAATCCATGATGCTGCTGACTTTGATGATATGTGCCGGCAGCTTTGCGACCTTTGCCAGTAACAATGATACAACGTTTGTTGCATCTGGCAACCCGATAGTCAATTATAAATATCTGGGCGACCCTGCAGCAATGGTTTATGACGGCAAAGTATACATTTATGCCGGACACGATGAATGCCCTGCTCCCGAACAATACTACCTGATGAACGAATGGTGCATTCTTTCTACCGAAGATATGCATACTTTTACCGAACATGCCTATACATTAAAAGCTACCGATTTTAAATGGGCGAAAGGAGAAGCATGGGCAAGCCAGGTAATCGAACGCAACGGAAAATTCTACTGGTATGTGACCGTAGAACATGCCACTATTCCCGGCAAATCTATCGGAGTAGCCGTTTCCGACTCTCCTATCGGTCCATTTAAAGATGCACGTGGTTCGGCACTTATTACCAATGACATGACAACTGAATATACCTCCATCCGATGGGACGACATAGACCCTACTGTATTCATTGATGATGACGGACAGGCATATTTGTTTTGGGGAAATACCCAATGCTATTATGCCAAGCTGAAAGAAAACATGACAGAACTGGACGGGCCGATTATGCCCATACAGTTGCCCCGTTTCACCGAAGCGCCTTGGATACACAAACATAACGGCTGGTATTACCTGTCGTTTGCATCCGAGTTTCCTGAAAAAATCTGCTATGCCATGAGCCGCAACATTAACGGTCCATGGGAATACAAAGGCATCCTGAACGAAATAGCTGGTAATTCGAATACCAACCATCAGGCTATCATTGAATTCAAGGGGAAATCCTATTTCATCTACCACAACGGGAGTATTAATACCGATGGCTGCGGTTTCCGACGGGCCATCTGTATCGACCGTCTGTACTATAACGAAGACGGTACCATCAGACGTATACAAATGACATCGGAAGGAATCTGGGAATAAGGCTTTTCATTAATTTTCTAGATAGGTTATACACTAAAAAATCCGTGGATACGCCGGGATGGCGCATCCATGGAACTATTAGAAGCTGTTTTGAATTTCTCCAAAAAGTTTTTCTTGGCTTGATGTATCCGTTTTCGTGTGTGCTTTGGGCGATTTTTTGGTCCTTTTCGCTCCTGTTCTTCGTCAGATAGCCCGCTATCTTCCTCATCACAGAAGCGGAAATGCCTCAAAAACTCATCCCAAATCATCGCACGATAAATTCAAAACAGCTTCTTATTCCCTAAAAAATACACTTAAATTTCTCACAAGAACAACATCAAAAAAAGACCGACTGCAAATCGGGCAAACCCATTCAGACCTGCACCGATTCCAGTCGGATTTATATCTAGTTCTAAGTGCTTCTTATGCTTCACCTTTGAAATCACTCAAAGGGGGTACAAAGGTTTTGGCATTGCGCTGCTGCTCTGGCATCTGAATCGGTCCGAAATTCTTTTCGTATTTTACGATATTATCCTGCAAAGCAAACATCAGGCGTTTGGCATTTTCAGGAGTCATCACTATACGCGACTGTACGCCGGCCTTAGGAAGTCCCGGCATGATACGTACAAAATCAAGTATAAATTCAGATGTAGAATGAGTGATAATAGCCAAATTGGCATACGTACCTTGAGCCACTTCTTCTTTCAGCTCTATCTGCAATTGTTCCGGATTGTTATTATTTTCGTTTTCCATAATGATTTACTTTTCTACTGATTTTAGGACTAGTTATTTACTCCACAAAAATAGGAAACTTTTCTCTATTTACCATATACTTCCATAAAAATATTTTGCAAAATCATTTTTGTGACGCCGTGTGCGCATCCGATTCTGTTTTTGCTTCCGGCACTGAAAGAATCTTGCGGTATTCCGCAGGAGACGTCAGCACTTCAATCGCTTTCTTCAAGTCGGCATCGTCTTTCAAACGCTGCATCGCCGCACCCCGTTCAAAGAAATATCGGGTTGCTACTTCTTCGGCTATCTGTTCTTTTATCGGTCCGGAAAAATAATCCAGGTCACGATCCAAGTTATGGTTCAGTTTCTGTTCCAATGCCTTAAACTCTTCGGCCGCGCCTTCCATATACCCTTCAAATTCGGCTACTTCTTTCAAGGTTTTCAGCATTTGTTCGCTCTGGCGGTCATAAGTGAAGTTGGCATCCTTTACCAGTTTTTTAAAATCGGCATAATCCTCATCTGTAATCTGCAACGAATCTACAGAGACCAATGCCGGATGAGTCAGGCAATACTGGGTAGCATAGTCAAATATCAAATCATCATTCAGCAAATAGAAAAGAATATTAGGGAACTTATCACCTTTCACTTCTATGTCGGGACGTATGCCTCCCCCATCACGCACTTCACGACCGGCAGCTGTATAAAACACATGGGTCAGACTGTCGGGGATACGTGCCACCGAACCATCAGCATTCTTCTTCGCATAATCTATTGCCTGAATGCAACGCCCGCTGGGAATATAATACTTCGAAGTAGTCACCTTCAGTGTCCCATTATACGGAAGCTGACGAGTGGTCTGAACCAATCCCTTCCCATACGTACGGGTGCCAATGATAACTGCACGGTCTAAATCCTGCATCGAGCCACTCAAGATTTCAGAAGCCGAAGCGGTGTTGCCATTAACCAATACAGCCAGAGGCATTCCCGTATCAATCGGTTCATTCGCGGTCTTAAAAGACCCTGCAGCCTGACGGATCTTACCTTTGGTTACGACTATCTCCTTGCCTTTAGGTATAAAAAAATTGACAATGTCTACCGCTTCCTGCAACGATCCTCCCCCATTGTCACGCAAATCGAGAATCAATGCCTTTGCTCCTTTATCTTTCAGTTCAATGAATGCTTTTTTTACATCCTTGGCACAGTTGTCGGTAAAGCCACTGAGTGCCAGATAACCGATACTATCGTGCACCATACCGTAATAAGGCACCGGATTGTTCCGGATATTCTTACGGGTAATCTTAAATTCCATCACCGTGCTGTCGTTTTTCAACGGACGGAGCACTTTCAGGATAAACGATGTACCCGGTTCGCCACGTAAAGCCTCACTTACTTTCTCCGAAAACTCTTGAGGTTTCAAATCACCACGAACCATGTCCTTCCCTCCTACTGATAGGATAATGTCGCCCGCCTTTACTCCTGCCTCTGCAGCCGGCATACCCTCTATCGGCTCTATCACGGCAATACGGTCTTTCTTCTTGTAATACCGGATAGCCGCACCGATACCTCCATACTTTCCGGTAATCATCTCCTTCAAGCTGCTCACTTCTTCTTCGGGATAATATTCCGTATAAGGGTCGGTAAGTGCCAACATGCCGTTTACCCCGTTCTGAATCACTTTCTCCGGATTAAGGGTATCGACATAAAACAAATCAAGTTCCTTGAAAATAGCATTGAATATATCCAGATTCTTCGCTATTTGGAAATTACGGTCGTCTTCCTGTTTAAAACTGGACAAGCCCAAAGCCATCAATACGACCAATGCCCCTATAAGTGTTCTTTTTGTATTCATAACTTTACTAAACGATTATGAGGTACAAAGAAACACATTATTCTGCTTCGGATAACAGAACCAAGCAAATATTTAACTTTATTTCGTTTGTCACGCCAGTCACGGAAACCGGTTGCATCATGCCACGCATATAGTTGCACCTGCCGATGCAGATACTTTTGCGTGCCAATACAAATAAGTGCAGGCAGAGCGGAACATTTCCACAAGAAAAAACGCTTCGATTTTTTGGTTGCTAACCGTAGCCTGTATATATTTGCATTACCATAATTAATATAGTTGAACGAAATGAAAACGTATGACATTTATTTCTCGGACCAAAGTTCGAGCGACAACAAGGGATTTTCTATCAAAACCGAAGAAAAGGCCATCCACATGGCAGAAGACATACTCGCCAAAGGCGGGAGCTACATCGAAGAATATGCCGGAGGTACCATATCGGTAATCGACTCGGAAGGAGTAACCGTATGGAGCAAACCCATACCGAAAGCATAACTCAAGAACTCAAAAACTTAAGAACTCAAAAACTCAAAACTCAATATCTATGTTCTCAGGAATAGTAGAAGAATGTGCCAAAGTAGTCAAGATAGTCAAAGAACAGGAAAACCTGCATCTGACCTTGACGTGTTCGTTTGTAAATGAACTGAAAATAGACCAAAGCGTGTCGCACAACGGTGTGTGCCTCACCGTGGTTCACATCGAAAACAATACGTACACCGTTACCGCCATGAAAGAAACCATCGAACGCTCGAATATCGGGCTGCTGAAAGAAGGCGATGAAGTGAACGTAGAACGGAGCATGCTGATGAACGGCAGGCTGGACGGACATATCGTGCAGGGACATGTAGACCAGACAGCTGTATGCACGGCTATTGACGATGCCGACGGAAGCTGGTATTTCACGTTCAAGTATGATTTCCAACCCGAAATGGCGAAACGCGGATACTTTACCGTAGACAAAGGCTCGGTAACCGTCAACGGGGTGAGCCTGACCGTATGTAACCCGACGCAAGACTCGTTCCAAGTAGCGATCATCCCTTATACCTTCGAACATACTAATTTCCACACGCTGCACATAGGAAGCGTGGTAAATCTGGAGTTTGACATTATCGGCAAATACCTGAGCCGCATGATGCAGCTGGTGGGATAAAACACATAGAAACACGAACATAACATTAACACTTAAAATTGAAAGCATGAGAAAAACATTTGCATTGGGATTATTGGGCATCTCTCTTCTTGCCGGGAACGCCCAGACATTCAAAGAGTGGCAAGACCCTGAAATAAACGCCATCAACCGCGCGCCGATGCACACCGACTATTTCGCATACGAGTCGGCAGAAGCTATCGGAAATGGGAAAATGCAATCGCAGAACTATATGAGCCTGGATGGCACCTGGAAATTCTTTTGGGTGGCAAATGCCGACCAGCGCCCTACCGATTTCTGGAAAACCGGATACAACGACAAGGGATGGGATGACATACAAGTACCCGGCGTATGGGAACTGAACGGATACGGAGACCCCATCTATGTAAACACCGGCTTTGCCTGGCGGAACCAATACGAAAGCAATCCTCCCTACGTACCCACCGAAAAGAACCATGTAGGCTCTTACCGCCGAGAAATCACCGTTCCGGCTTCGTGGAGAGGGAAAGACATTATCGCACACTTCGGTGCCGTCAGCTCGAACATGTACCTTTGGGTAAACGGGAAATTCGTAGGATATAGCGAGGACAGCAAGCTGGAAGCCGAGTTCGACCTGACCTCTTACCTGAAACCGGGGCAGAAAAACGTAATCGCGTTCCAGGTATTCCGCTGGTGCGACGGGTCGTACCTGGAAGACCAGGACTTCTTCCGCTACACCGGAGTGGCACGCCACTGCTATCTGTATGCACGCAACAAGAAACGCATCGAAGACATCCGCGTCACCCCCGATCTGGATGCCGAATACAAAAACGGTACACTTGCCGTTGATGTACAGCTGAAAGGAAGCGGCAACGTGCTGCTGACCCTGAAAGACGCCGAAGGAAAGGAAGTGGCTTCGGCTTCGACCAAAGGGGAAACGGTAACGATGAGCGTTGAAAACCCACACAAGTGGACCGCCGAGACTCCTTATCTTTATACGCTCTATGCACAGATGGAAGGTGCTTCGGGTGCTGAAGTGATTCCGGTAAACGTAGGTTTCCGCAAAATCGAACTGAAGAATGCACAGATACTGGTCAATGGCCAGCCGGTATTGTTTAAAGGTGCCAACCGTCACGAAATGGATCCCGATGGCGGTTACTATGTATCGCGCGAACGTATGCTTCAAGACGTATTGCGCATGAAAGAGCTTAACATCAATGCCGTACGTACCTGCCACTATCCCGATGATGCATATTGGTATGAATTGTGCGACCGCTACGGACTCTATATGGTAGCCGAAGCCAACATCGAATCGCATGGTATGGGATACGGTGACAAGACTTTGGCAAAAAACGCTTCGTATGCCAAAGCGCACATGGAACGCAACCAGCGCAATGTGCAACGCTCGTTCAACCATCCCAGCATCATCTTCTGGTCGCTCGGGAACGAAGCCGGATACGGACCTAACTTCGAAGCTGCCTACGACTGGGTGAAGGCAGAAGACCCCAGCCGTGCCGTGCAGTACGAACAAGCCCGCCAAGACGGAAAGACCGACATCTTCTGCCCGATGTATTACGACTACAAGGGATGTATCGCCTATTGCGAAGACAACAGCAAGCAGAAACCGCTCATCCAGTGCGAATATGCACACGCCATGGGCAACTCGGAAGGCGGATTCAAGGAATACTGGGACCTGGTACGCAAATATCCCAAATACCAGGGCGGATTTATCTGGGACTTTGTAGACCAGTCGTGCCGCTGGACCGGAAAGAACGGACGGACTATTTATGCCTACGGAGGTGACTTCAACCGCTTTGATGCCAGCGACATCAACTTCTGCGACAATGGTCTGATAAGCCCCGACCGTGTGCCCAACCCGCACGCCTACGAAGTGCGCTACTTCTATCAGGACATTTGGACCACCCTTGCCGATGCACAAAAAGGTATTGTAAAGGTGTATAACGAATATTTCTTCCGCGACCTTTCGGCATACCGCATGGAATGGGAATTGCTTCACGACGGACGTATTGTACGCACAGGCTCAGTAGAAAGCCTCAGCATAGCTCCTCACCAGACTAAAGACGTGACACTGGATTATGGCACCATCGGTACCGAAGGCGAATGGTTGCTGAACGTGAAATACGTATTGAAAAACGCCGAAGGCATGTTGCCCGCCGGTCATACCGTAGCCTACGACCAGCTGACTCTGAAAGCCTACGAAGCACCGGCACTGGAGTTTGCCAATGTAAAAGAAAGCAACCAGGACATCATCGTGCCGGAAATCGATGCTACCAACAGCAATTATCTGGTAGTGAAAGGCGAAAACTTCGATATCGAATTCAACAAATACACCGGCTACCTCACCGTCTATGAAGTAGAAGGCGTAAGCTATCTCGAACCGGGCACCGCACTGGCACCCAACTTCTGGCGTGCACCGACCGACAACGATTTCGGAGCCGGACTACAACAGAAATATGTGGCATGGAAGAACCCCGGCATCCGCCTCACTTCGCTGAAGAGTGAAATGGAAAACGATATGGTGAAAGTCAGTGCCGACTATGAACTGAAAGCCGTTTCGGCGACTCTCTCGCTCACTTACCTCATCAATAACAAGGGTGCAGTAAAAGTGGTACAGGCAATGAAAGCCGACCCGAATGCGAAGGTATCAGACATGTTCCGCTTCGGCATGAACCTGATGATGCCCCGCCAGTTCGAAACCATTTCGTTCTACGGCAGAGGTCCGTGGGAAAACTATTCCGACCGCAACCACTCTACGCCGCTGGGTGTATACCGCCAGCAGGTAGACGACCAGTATTATCCGTACATCCGTCCGCAGGAAAGCGGCAACAAGACCGATCTCCGCTGGTGGCAGGTCATCAACAAAGCGGGCAACGGACTGATGTTCGTATCCGAAGCTCCCTTCTCGGCATCGGCTCTGCCCTACCGCATCGAAGACCTTGATGAAGGCTGGGTGAAAATCCAACGCCACTCAGGCGAACTGGACAAAGCCGGCATGACCAGCCTGTGTATCGACAAGGCGCAGATGGGCTTGGGATGTGTCAACAGCTGGGGAGCCCTCCCGCTGGAGAAATACCGCCTGCCCTACGGCGATTATGAATTTACCTTCATCATGTCGCCCTGCTGGCATCAGGTGAAGTAAGCATTTTCTGAACGGTTTGTTCATAAACACACAAAACCGATTATAACTCATCTAAACAAAAGGGGGTTATAATCGGTTTTTTGTTTGCTTATCTCACACACGTCTTAAAAGCAAAAGAGCTTTTTTCTACTAAATAGTTCATTGATAGCTAAAATTCTCTTATTCTAATTCATAAAAAATATTAATGCTAATTTATTGAAGAGAAGACGAAATTTTGTTTATCCTTTTATTTATCAGCAACAAACATAAGAACAGATGATTCAAGTAAGGCCCAGAAGTGTGAATATATATTTAATTTTACCTACTGATTAAATTCCTTTTTCGTATTATCAATTTATAAAAGAAATTTTCAAGTATGAATATTTTCAACGACATTCAACTCAAGCAACAAATTTGGGCAAAACAGAAAGGGCTTACCAGAGAAACTCAATTTGCCGGAACAGAACACGAAACTTATCTTTTGGCAAATCCTCATCAAAATCTTTTTATGCCTTTATCTGAAACGAACGCAAATCTTTTCGGACAAAAAGAGCTAGAGGAGATGAAAGAACTTTGTTCAACGTCCGCTATCTGTCTCAATTTGTTCCAATATTGGCAAGGAAAAGATATTTATCCATTACTGAATGCTCTTCGTCTTCCCTCGAAAAAGAGTTCAAATTATTCTATGGAGGATGAAAACCCATCAACCTGTCCTATCAAATTGAAAGAGAAATTTCAATTTGATGAAAGAAAGCGGATTTACCCGCATCCCGTCACGGTGGATGTATTCATACATGCCGGATTCGATTTCATTATCGAAACTCAATTTGCCGCACCATATAAATCTCCCCATTCAAATTTGGCAAAATGGTATATCGATCAGCCATCTTTTTGGAAAGAGCTTCCTCATTTGTTCGAATTGGCAAAAGAAATATCTTCATCCAATCAACGGTTCTATTATCTGGACGTGGCACGGCTGATAACAGAAATCATTGCATTGAAGAAGACTTATGAAGAATCAGACCGTTATTCAAATGAGACGATTCGTCGCAGATTTTGCCTGATATATCTTTGGTACGACGTTTTAGGTGAAGACGGAATCAAGCACAAAAATGAAATTGAAGAATTTGCTAAAATAGCCGAAAAAGATTTCATTAACTTCAGGCAAATCTCTATCCAGAAATTGATAACCAAGCTGGCTAAAGATTTCTACAAAGGTAATGAAGCATATTGTGACTACCTGATTGAAAGATATTTATAGTAAAAAAATAACATAAAAATGGAAAACTACTTTTTAATCATTGTAACATGCCTAATCATTATTTCAAGTTGTACATTGAGCAGAATCCAATCAATAGCAGAAATAGATTTCTTTCTTGCCATTTCATCTGTTCCGTAGCGAAAATGTTTTTTTTGCCAAACTTTACTATCTTTGTTTTGGTGGTAGATACATCCTATGTAGGAACTAACAATTACATTGCCTTTGTATCAAAAATGTAACCGGAGAGTCTGAGAACAGAAATGAAAAGACATTTATATTAATATGTTTAACCTTTATAAATGATTGGATTATGAGTAGAAAATTATCGCAGAAGCATATTAATGCTTATTTAAATGGAATCTTTCAAAAACTGTTTAAGGGTATTAAAGAAGACCCGGAATTATCGCTTGAAATTCGTAAAGATGATGAAGCTATGGTGTATTATCGAAAAGGTAAGATTCTTACAACTGGTATGAGAAAGGAACAGCCTTACATAAAAATGTTAGATAAGCAATATTATAAAGATAAGAAAGCTCCATCTGTTGATATTGAAAATTTAGGTAATATAGGAAATATAACGTCAATCAGAAGATACTTTAAGGAAGCTAAAAAACTAGTTTATGAATATCAGAAAGGAAGAGAATTTGAAACACAACAAAATATCACATTAGGAAATTCTTCATTTAATAATAGATATTTAGTTGTAGATATGGAATGGCAATTCTCTCAAGCTGGTGTTAAACCAGAAGATCAAATTCCTAAAACTAGAATCGATTTAATTATTGTAGATACAAAATTAAATGTAAAAGGTTTTAACGATATATATTTAGCAGAACTAAAAGTTGGAATCGACTCCATAAATGGAAATTCTGGTATCCTTGATCATGCCAATAAAATCTACAAAATAATCAATAACAATAGGGCTTGTAATGATTTGATAAAAGATGTAAAAACTATCATTAATCAAAAAAAAGAGCTTGGTTTAATAAGTGGACAACATAACGATTTGAATTACGCTTTGTGTCCTAAAATGATGTTTATATTAGCATATAGAAATGAGACCGAGAAAAAAATATTCGAAGATGAATTTGGAAAAGTCAAATGTCGTGCTAATGAACAAAATATGGCAGAACCAATGCTAATATTGCATAACACATTGATTGAACTTAAATAATTTCTCCACTATGCAGACTTTCCGCACACCTCTACTATACTTTTACAACAAACTTTGTAAAGTATAGCAGGGAATGTACGAAAAGTGAAAACTACAATTCTACCACTTTATGAAAATAACTATCCACCGCGGTGCACATCAAATAGGAGGATGCATCACCGAAATCAAAAGCGACAACGCCAAAATACTCATCGACTTGGGTGCCAATTTGCCCGATAGTGAGGAAAAAGAACTGGATGCGTCCGATGTAGCCCGACTTACGAACGATGCGGACGCCATATTTTATACCCATTATCATGGTGATCATGTGGGATTGTTCCCCCTTGTGCCCGAAAACATTCCTCAATACATTGGCAAGGGAGCGCAAGAAGTGATGTTGTGCAAATACCGTGCACTCAACAAGCATCAAGACCGTAGCAAGGAGCTTATCGCCATCGAGCGTTTCCACCTTTATACGCCCAATGTCCCCATTGACATCAAAGGACAGATTCGGGTTACTCCTTATTATGTTTCCCATTCGGCTTTCGATGCTTATATGTTCAAAATCGAAGCGGAAGGGAAAACCATTCTCCACACCGGAGACTTCCGCTGCCATGGCTATTTGGGAAAGGGGCTTTTCAAAGTATTGCACGATTATATAAAGAATGTGGATTTCCTTATCATCGAGGGAACCATGCTGGGAAGAAAAGAAGAAAAGGTGGTTCGGGAAAATGACATCAAGCTGAATACGGTTTCCTTGCTCAAGAAACATAAATATGTGTTTGCTCTTTGCTCGTCTACGGACATAGATCGTTTGGCTTCATTTCACCAGGCATGCAAAGAGACCCATAGAAATTTCTTGTGCGACCCATACCAGAAATCCGTTCTTGACATTTTTTCCCAGTACATGAAACATGAGCTTTTCCATTTCGATGATGCATTCGTGATGTACAGGCAGCAGGTTGCGAATCCGAAGGTGATGGCAAAATTACGTAATGAAGGTTTTCTGATGCCTGTACGTGTAAGTCAGATGGAATTTATCAAGGATTTGCTGACAATATACAACGATGAGCCTGCTTATCTTATTTATTCCTTTTGGCAAGGATATTACAATGGTACAGAGAAACAAGTGAACCCGAAAATAGTGGAGCTTCGCAGCCTGTTCCCCGGCCATATCCTGGATGGGGTTTACGACGGATTTCATACCAGCGGACATGCCGATGTGGAAACATTGGAAGAAGCATGCCGCATCCTTCGTCCCCGGTTGGGCATTATCCCGATTCACAAAGAAGCCCTGTCCACCTATAAAGCGTTGGACATAGCCAAAGAGTTTCCTGTTATCGAATCATCGGAACAGATTGAGAATGTAACCGTTTCCATTCTTTAAAGCGAAAGACTGATGTTTGGGTTTGAAATCAAAGGTCTTAAAGTTGTAGCCTTATCCGATACGCATGCACGGCATCGGACTCTATCCGTCCCTGCTTGTGACGTATTGGTTCATGCTGGGGATGCTTGCAATTTGGGGAATAAAGAACAGCTGAAAGACTTTTTCGACTGGTATCAAGCGCAACCTGCACGATACAAGATTTTTGTGGCAGGGAATCACGATACGCTTTTCGAAACGGCAAACCAAGAATTGGAAAATATGATACCGAAGTCAGTCATCTATTTGGAAAACAATCTGATTGAGATTGAAGGTGTGACATTTGCCTCTATCGCCGCAAGGCCTAAGCTGAAATGCTTTATCGAATACGAACCGATAGATGTGCTTGTTACGCATGGAGCACCGTTCGGCATACAGGATGAAGAAGGAAAAGGATGTAAGGATTTAGCAAAACAAATTCTATTAATTGAACCGCAATATGCCTTGTTCGGACATTGCCACAAAGGGAATAAATCTCCTTTACGGATTGGGAAAACGATTTATGTAAACGTAACTTTATAACACAATATCATCGGATTAAATGAATGTATTTATACTGGAACAAATTACATTGGAAGATTTGAATTATCCTGTACGTGAAACAAGGACTTCCGTTTGTGGTATCTATTCTTCTCTTGACAAGGCATACGAAGCATTACAAACTTTGGTGGCAGAAGAAAACAAGAAGTATACATTGGGATATATCGTCACAGAAACAAGATTGGATAATTGGGCGATGCTGGAAGTATCGATTCACACATATACAAGAACGGGCGAGTTGAACGATGAGCAAATTATATCAGATGAAGAACACCCGGACTGTGATAAGCCTTTTTATGGTCGTCCCAAAGAGAAGATACGCTTCAAACCGGGAGATATTGTAGAAGTATGGCAAGGTGGTATAAGCGAATTAAATATTGTTTGTGCGCTGCCTTGGACTCCTCAAGAAGTAGAAAAAAGGAATAAGCGATTGGTGGAGGAATATGGGGAAGGACATGAACTGAGATTGGATTCTATCGATGACTGCTATTTAGTTTATTCTTTGGGAATAAGTGACACGCACGGTCATTCGCAGGCGGCGTATCTATTTGCTCCTACCCAAAAAGTTCCGGTGAAAATAAGACTTAAATTACAAGCCAAACTGATAGAAGAGAATTTTACAGCCGGACACAATCTTCAAATGTCTGAACTGCCATTTGCCAAAGACCCGAAAGTGCTTAACGAGGTATTGAACATTTGGGAAAAAGTCACTAAAACAAAAGATTATGATGAAATAAATTGTCTGCTCATCAGAGACAAAGCCGATTGGATAAAATCACAATTGGATTTTTCTCCCAAACAGGCTCAGCGGTTTGACCGTTTTTATACAAAGTGTAAAAAGCTGTTGAAAGAGAAAAAGAAAAAGAAAGTATATTAACAACAAAATCTACTAATACAATGGGAGTATTTGAACTGAATAGAATCTGTTTGGAAACGTTGCGCTATCCTTCACGTAAAGTACGGGTGACTGAATTGGGGTTGTATTCCACATTCGAGAATGCTTATGAGAAATTGCAAGAACTTGTTGTCGAATCGAAAAAGGAGAAAGAAGAATGTGAAAAGGAAGGTGATAAGGATTATACTTATGCATTCACTTTTGGATATAGCATCCATGAAAAACAATTGGACATCCTATATGGAGATACCATTTCTGTCCGCACTTACACACGCGACGGGACATTGAATGATGAATGCATTTGGAAGGATGAAAAGGGTACAGACCTGCTTCCTTTTTATGGTCGCCCAAAAGAAAAGATTCGGTTCAAGGTAGGAGATATTGTGGAAGTGTATATGTATGGAACTGCTGAATTGAGCATTATTTCCTCACTCCCTTGGACTCCTCAAGAGATAGAAAAACGGAATAAAAAGTTGGAAGAGAAGCATGGAAAAGGATATACACTCACTTTGGATTCCACAGACGATTGCTATCTGGCTCATTCATTAGGCTTGGGCAATACGCATTTCCATCCCTCGTGTACGGATATATTTGCTCCACTCAAAAAAATTCCAGCTACGATAAGGCGTAAGTTACAAGCTAAATTATTAGAAGAAAGTTTTACGTTCGGATATAGTCTTCAGATTTCCGAACTGCCTTTTTCTAAAGATGCGAAGGTGCTTGACGAATTATTAAACGGCTGGGACAAATTTATCGAAGCAAAATATTATACAGGAATGGAATGCTTGGTTGACTATGGAAACCCGGACAACATCAAAGCACAGTTGGATTTCTCAAAAGAACAATCCCAACGCTTTGAACACTTTTTTGACGTGTGCGTACGTTTGGTAAATGAGAAACGAAAAAATGTATAACTGCATCAACCTGTTGATAGTATGCAGGAACTTTGTTGAATAAAAAATATTGATAATTTAAAAAGCTTCGACTTATGGATAATGTAACATTGGCAAAAATATACGATAAAATAGAAAAGGAACACCTTTCTTTCAAGGAATTATCACAAAGTCTCAATATGGATTTGGAAGACATATTCGAGGGAATGGCAGACATCGTGAATAAAGAAATTGTTTTGCATGTCGATTATTTGATGGACGATGAAATGTGCTTGTCTGAAGACTACAAGGATGCACTGCAATTTATAAAAGAAAGATCGAACGACAACATAGAAATCCAAAGCAATTATTTTTCCGACAGAATAGAAGATTCGAACGACGAATTTGGGGATATGATAGAGAGCTTTAACACGTATTGTGAGGAAAACATACATGGACTTATAGCTGCCAGTTTCCGCGATTCACATGTTTCATTGGAAGACATGGTGAAATGTTATGAAGGACGATTTACAAGAGAGGAAATCATAGCGCTTGTAAAAAAAGCGGTAGTGGAGAATCATATCAAAACAGATGTAACGCATCTCATCCCTAATGCTGAAAATGAAGAGGAAAGGGAAGAGCTTCTATTCATTCAAAACCTGTCCGATCAAATTGAAAAGCCGGTCGTAGATAAGGTGGAATATGTTCCGATTGGACAAAAATTGGCATCCGGGAGGCTTCAAGGTATCTGTGGCAGCTATGCTGAATATATTGACCCTATGTATATGGATGAGGTTATTAAGTGCATGCGTTTCCAGAAAATAGAAAACATCTGCGAAGCATACGACATAAAATATGAGCCAGGTATCAGCGGAGAAGAAATATGTGCGGGCATTTATCTATATCTGCTTAGCCAAGACTACAGGCAGATACAAAATATCAAGTTCTTTGCTTCACCTTATGTTGCGCTTGAATTTTACATGCAAAGCATACAACCTAATAATGATATAACTGTTTTCTACGACATTGGGATTTTTGATGATTAAAAAAAGAATGCCGTACTCCGGCTACAAATCCTTCACCAGAATACGCCCGCTTTGGTACAGGTACGCCTGCTTTGCCTCAATCAGGACATGCCACGAAGCCGAATAGTCCTCCTTGTCTATCTTGAAGTTTTCGGCGCCGGCACTGTCCAGCCGCTCTATCAGCACACCTACGGTCAGGCGGTTGATGTCCATTCCGGGCAAGTAACGGATGTTTCCTTCTTTATCGTCATCAGAAGTTTCGTAAACCAGACGGACATCGGTCAGCTCGTAGAGGATATTCTTTGTCAGCCGGATGGGAATCTTATGCTCTTTGCTCAGCTCTTCTGCCGTATAGGGCTGCTGCTCGTGCTCGAACCGCTTGCAGATAGCGGAGAGCACGATGGCACAGAAGAAATCGTGGTAGCGCCGGCTGATATGCGCCGTTTCTTTCCCGAAGCTGAACGAAGAAAGGTTCTGGCTGACGTAGCTCATCTCGGCACCGAACAGGCAGATGGTCCATGACACCTGTGTCCATAACAGGAACATCGGGATGGCGGCAAAGCTTCCGTAGATGGCATTGTAGTTCGAAATCCATATCTGGCTGTTGACGTAGAAATACTGGAAAGCCTGAAAGGCGCTACCTGCCAGTATCCCCGGAAACCAGGCATGGCTTAGCTTCACTTTCGTGTTGGGCATGAACACGTATAGCGCGATGAACATCCCCCACGTTAAGGCATACGGGACGAGACGCACCAGGAACTTCAGCATCGGTCCCAGCAGAAGGAAGGTTTCCAAATCCTTTACGTACGTGGTCATCACGATGGTCAGACCGCTGGAGATAACAATGAGCAACGGAAGCAGTAGCAGCATCGAAAAATAATCGGTTATCTGGCGGAACACCGTGCGGGGACGCTTTACCTGCCAGATGGCGTTGAAACTGCGCTCGATGTTGTCTATCAGCATCAGGATGGTAAACAGCAACATAATCAGGCCCACGCCGATGAAGATGCCGCTCTGCGCGTGTTGCAGGTAAGAATTGACCCACGAAAACACCAGCTCGCTCTGCTGGCTCATCACACCGCTTTTGATTTGCTGCTCCATCAATGCATCGAAACCGAAGCCGCGGGCAATGGCGAACAGCAGGGCAAGGATGGGAATGATAGACAGCAATGTGCTATACGTCAGTGCCGAAGCACGCACCGGAATGCGGTCGTTCAAGAACTGCTCTATCGAAAGGTAAATGATTTTCACACACGAATACAGGCGCTTCCTCACTGGAGTTACCTCATCTTCGGTGATTCTCCAGATGCCGTCTGTCAAGAATTGAAGCCAAGATTGCAGTCTCATAGTTATTAAATGAAGAATGAAGAATAAAGAATGAAGAAACAGCGTTCGGCGTAAGCCAATGCCATGCGGACGAAGTTAAATTCTTCATTTTTAATTCTTCATTCTTAATTTAAAAAAAGCAGCCGGCCTGTAAGCCGGGTTCTGTTCCTTATATAATATAAGGTGTCTGTCATTTATCTACGCCCTTTGTCACCAAAAGGCTCTAGCGGTCTACCCTCCGACGTGGGGCGAGCAACCCTCGTTAATGCCGGTTTACACGACCTTACAACTCCTAAGATGCACAGCCCGCGTGTCACCACGCGGCTGGTAGGCTCTTACCCTACCTTCTCACCCTTACCTCTCCGGGTAGGAGCGGCGGTTATTTTCTTCTGCATTACTCTACCCTCGCGGATAGCTTTCTGTTAGGAAGTAGGATGCTCTGCGTTGCCCGGACTTTCCTCTTGTGCCGAAACACCAGCGACAGACCGTCCGACTGCTTTCTGACTGCAAAGGTACGCAATAAATGCATTCCTCCTGCCATTTTTACGAGAAATATCTTTTACGACTGCAAAAGTGACTGATAATGAATGCAAATTTGTCAGTTATCCCCGTTAAGCGCGGTTAAGGAGCTGTCTTGCTTTGTTAAAAGAGAGAAAAAAGAACACACAAGGAGTACAACCGCATAATATTTGTTCTACTTTAGCAGATGAAATGTTAAAGCAATAACGAAATTAACAATTTAAACCAGTTATAGATATGAAAAAGACAACTAAGTTCGCATTAGGAGCAGTCGCACTGATTGCTGTAAGCGCAGGAGTGGCAGGAGTGACTTCGTATGCCATCCTCCAGTCTAAAGATACAAAGAACGCTTCTTTCTACGAAGAGTTCCAAACGGCTACTCCAGCCAAATATGCTGCATTCGATACATCGAAAATGCAGCCCGTCGACCTGACACAAGCTGCCGAAAGTTCACTGAACTCTGTAGTACACATCATGGCTATCCAGCGGAGTAAGACGAAGGTAATACAGACCCAACCGGATATTTTCGATTTCTTTTTCGGTGACGGCCGCGGACGCCAGCAGCAGGTCCAGACTCCCGAACAAAAGGGTTTCGGTTCGGGCGTTATTATCTCGAAAGACGGATACATCGTGACGAACAATCACGTGATTGATGATGCCGACGAGATTTCGGTCAAGCTGCACGACGGACGGGAAATGAAAGGACGGGTTATCGGTACCGATGCTACTACCGACCTGGCTTTGGTGAAGATAGAAGGCGATGATTTTCCTGCCATTCCGGTAGGCGACTCGGATGCCTTGAAGGTAGGCGAATGGGTGCTTGCCGTAGGTAATCCCTTCAATTTGGGCTCTACCGTAACGGCGGGTGTCGTAAGTGCCAAGGCACGTGGGTTAGGTGCCAATCAGGTAGAATCATTCATTCAGACCGATGCCGCCATCAACCAAGGAAACAGTGGTGGTGCACTGGTGAATGCAAAAGGCGAGTTAGTGGGTATCAACGCCATGCTGGTTTCTCCCACCGGAGCTTATTCGGGCTACGGCTTCGCCATACCTACCAGCATCATGACCAAGGTGGTGACCGACCTGAAGCAATACGGAACCGTACAGCGTGCTTTGTTGGGCATCGGAGGACGCGATATGGGTAGAGAAGAATTTCCGGAAGAAATCCGTAAGGAGCAGAAAGAACTGGGCATCGGATATGGTGTACAAGTTGTAGAAGTACAAGAAGAAGGCTCGGCTGCCGGCATCTTGAAAGTAAACGATGTTATCATTGCCATAGATGGTGAGAAGGTAGAAACCATGGCTTCTCTGCAAGGCATCCTTGCCAAGAAACGTCCGGGAGACAAGGTGAAAGTGAAAGTATTCCGCGACAAGAAAGACCAGGAATTCACCATCACTCTGAAGAACGCTCAAGGTAATACGAAAGTAGTGAAGAAAGCCGACATGGAACTGCTGGGAGCAGCCTTCCGCGAAGTGCCTGCCGAACTGAAACGCCAGCTCAACTTAGGATATGGTGTACAGGTAACAGGTGTAAGCGACGGACGTATGGCAGACAGCGGTATCCGCAAAGGATTCATCATTCTGAAAGCCAACGGCAAACAACTTCGTACCGTACAGGATTTGGAAGACGTGATGAAAGCGGCTTCCCAGTCGCCCGACCAGGTATTGTTCATGACCGGTGTCTATCCGTCGGGCAAGCGCGCCAACTATGCCGTAGACTTGGCACAAAATTAACAATATAAATAGTAGTTTTCATAGGATAAAAAGGTAAAAGCAGATTGCACACTCTAACAAAAAAGAGGTTCCGCACGTTACGGAACCTCTTTTTTGTTATACTTTAAACGGCATCTTATACTTCGCCCAAAGCACACACGAAAACGAATACAGCAAGACGGAGAAAAACTTTTTGAAGAAATTCAAAACAGTTTCTCAAAAGGTTGTCGTTATCTTCTTCTCCCGATGCAGAAAACTTCGTCTGGTGTAAGATTAATAATCTTCCGCTTGTAAGATTAATAATCTTGCAGCCTGAAGATTAATAATCTTACAGCGGATGGACCTATATGCGTTTGCCGACGCACCTATATCCGCGGGCTTCCGCAACCTCCTGCGTCTGGCTATGATACTATCCGGAAAAACGGGCAAAAGAGGCTCAGCAAACGAACATAAGTAACTTGCCCGTTTAACATAAGTAACTTAGGCGTTTAACATAAGTGAGTCAGACGGTTCACTTATGTTCGTTTGAGGAGGCTTTTATATACGACAAATTCAAAACAGTTTCTCAACACATCCGGTCACGGTAATCTTCATAACCGAAGGTACGATATACTTCCAGTTCACCATTGCTATGATACAGGGCAATAGACGGATGGTGAATACCGTTGAACATATTCGTCTTCACCATCGTGTAATGAATCATGTCCTCGAACACAATCCGTTCGCCCACCTGCACTTCATGGTCGAACTTCCAGCTTCCCATATAGTCGCCACTCAGGCAACTGTTCCCACCCAGACGATACACGTGGGCTTCGGGACCTGCCGTCTTGACCGCATCGGCGGGAAGCGACTCTGCCCCACGCACCGCCGGCTGGTAAGGCATCTCCAGACAATCGGGCATGTGGCACGTAAAGCTTACATCGAGAATCGCCGTACGGATTCCCCGGCTCTCTACCACATCCACCACCGAAGCCACCAGCGGTCCCGTCTGCCAGGCAAAGGCAGAGCCAGGCTCCAGAATAATCTGCAAATGCGGATAACGTGCCTTCAACCCCTTCAGCAATCCAATCAGATGCTCTACATCATAGTCCTTACGGGTCATCAGATGCCCACCTCCCAAATTCAGCCATTTCAGCTGCGGGAACCAGCGCGAAAACTTTTCTTCGATATGCTTCAGCGTACGTTCCAGCTCGTACGAACTGGACTCGCAATGGCAATGGCAATGAAAACCCTCAATGCCTTCGGGCAAACGTTCGGGAAGCAAGTCTGCCGTCACTCCGAAACGTGTGCCCGGCGCACAAGGGTTATATAGTTCCACTTCCACCTCCGAATACTCCGGATTGACACGTATACCACAAGAAACCGGTTCAGGATAAGCCTTAACCATCGGATAGAAACGTTCGAGCTGCGAAAGTGAATTGAATGTGATATGGCTGCTATATTTCAGAAACTCTGGGAAATTAGCTTCGGTGTAAGCCGGCGAATAGGTGTGCGCCCGACTTCCGAACTCTTCGAAAGCCAGACGTGCCTCGTACACCGAACTTGCCGTCGTATGGCTGATGTACTCGCGGAATATCGGGAACGATTTCCACATCGCAAATGCTTTAAACGCAAGGATAATTTCTACCCCAGCCCGGTCGGCTACCGACTTTATCACCCCCAGGTTTTTCCTGAGCAAATCTTCTTCCATTACATAACACGGAGAAGGAACTTTAGTTACATCTAACATACTACTACTGTTTCGCTTTTTCTCAACACAGATTATTTTTATTTTTTTGAATTCCGCAAAATACCCATAGTATAAGAAGCTGTTTTGAATTTCTCCAAAAAGTTTTTCTTGTCTTGATGTATACGTTTTCGTGTGTGCTTTGGGCGATTTTTTGGTCTTTTTCGCTCCTGTTCTTCGTCAGATAGCCCGCTATCTTCCTCATCACAGAAGCGAAAATGCCTCAAAAACTCATCCCAAATCATCGCACGATAAATTCAAAACAGCTTCTAAAAGGGAGTTAGAAGGAGTTATGCCTTCGGCAGGAGTTATACTTCATGCGGTATGTGCATTTTGTATATGCCACGTAGTAAAGACGATGTGCACATCGTCTCTACAGAATCGATGCTAAAGTATTGGCTTTTAACTCCCTGAAATAATTCCTTTTAACTCCTTATTGGACAAAATGCGGATATTCATTTTATTTTTTAAATTCGCCTGTAGTGAAAAACATTATTCTATTACTTTAAAACGGGCGAACTTCAACAAAAGCTGCTTCACACCGGCATGCCGGAACTCTACGGTCGCCTTGCAATTGTCGCCCGTGCCTTCTACTTTCACTACCTTACCGATACCAAAACGCTGGTGTTCAATCATCTGACCAACCGACAGGCCTGCTCCAAGTGCCGGACCTGCCGCATCCGGAGCATCCGGGGAAAGCTTACGCAGATTACGCGGACTTGCCACAGAGACTACACGAGGCTTCTCCATTGCAACTTTCGGACGGGAAATGCCCGACGAAGCTTCTGGAGCCAATCGGCTAGCACGCTCGTTCTGCGTAGTACGTGAAAAGGCAGCGTCCTCTTCGGGCAATTTCAGATAACGCGCATCAATGTCACCCAAGAAACGGCTGGGACTGCTAAACTCTGTTTTCCCATACCGGAAGCGCGACTTGGCATAAGACAAGAAGCAATGCTCCTCGGCACGTGTAATCGCTACATAGAACAAGCGCCGTTCTTCTTCAAGCTGCTTTAAATTTCCAGACACCATCGGACTGGGGAACAGGTTTTCTTCAAGCCCAACTACAAACACATTCTTAAACTCCAGCCCCTTGGCCGAATGAATGGTCATCAGTGTTACTTTGGCACCTTCACCCTCTTCGCTATCCAGGTCAGTCAGCAAGGATATTTCCTGCAGATAATCCGAAAGTGACACACGGCTGTTCCCTTCCTCCTCACGGCTGGCACAAAAGTCATGCATACCGTTGATCAACTCTTCTATATTCTCCTGCCGGCTCAGATTTTCGGGCGACCGGTCCCGGTACACATCGGCAACAATCCCCGAACGCCTGACAATGTCCTGCCCCAAGCCGTAGGCATTTTTGCTTGCCACATCCGAAGCAAATCCGGCTATCAGGTCGCGGAACCCCTGCAATCTGGCAACTGTACTCTTCGTCAATGACAGACCATACGCCAAAGGCTCGTTCAGTACCGTCCACAGACTGACATTGTGTTGCGTAGCCGCACTTGTAATTTTATTCAGCGTCGTATCGCCGATACCCCTTGCCGGATAATTGATAATCCGCTTGAACGCTTCTTCATCATGAGGGTTCACCGCCAAGCGGAAATAAGCCGTCACATCCTTAATCTCTTTCCGCTGATAGAAAGACAATCCACCATAAATACGGTAAGGAAGCCCTCGCTTACGTAACGATTCTTCGAAAATACGGCTCTGTGCATTGGTGCGGTACAGAACGGCAAAATCATCATATCCGTATCCGTCTCTCGCCACCATCCGGGTTATCGTACCTGCAACGATTTCTCCTTCCTCCACGTCACTATAAGCTTTGAACACCGGAATCGGTTCGCCCTTGTCTTTCTCCGAAAACACCTCTTTGTGTATCTGCGCGCGGTTTTTCGCTATCAAGCTGTTGGCGGCTTTCACAATGGTCTGTGTAGAACGGTAATTCTGCTCCAGCTTGAAAAGCCGCGCTTCCTGGTAAGTCTGTCTGAAATGAAGGATATTATCGATATTGGCTCCACGGAACGAATAAATGCTCTGTGCATCGTCTCCCACGACACATACCTTGCGGTATTTCTCGGTGAGCTGCCACACGATGCGGTGCTGGGCGTAATTAGTGTCCTGATACTCATCTACCAATACAAAACGGAAGCGTGAGGCATATTTCTCGCGCACATCAGCATGTTGTTCGAACAGCAAGTAGGTATAAAGCAGCAAGTCATCGAAATCCATGGCATCGCTTTGCCGGCACCGCTCCCAATAACGAAGGTAAATATCACGTATGGCAGGCACTTTTGCCTCCACATCACTTTGATAACATTCAGCATTTGACGCATACGCCACAGGCAATACCAACTGGTTCTTTGCCTGGCTGATGCGGCTCTGTACCAGTCCCGGACGGTAAGTCTTGTCATCCAGCCCCATTTCCTTAATGATGGTTTTCAATAAGCTTTTCGAGTCAGCCGCATCATATACCGTAAAATCAGATGAAAAGCCCAACCGTTCTGCCTCGGCACGCAGGATACGGGAAAAGATGGAATGGAATGTCCCCATCCACAGATAACGTGCCTTCTCCTCTCCTACCTGCCGTGCAATGCGTTCCTTCATTTCCCGGGCCGCCTTATTGGTAAAAGTCAGAGCCAGGATAGACCAAGGCTCATAACCCTGGTCCATCAGATAAGCAATCTTATATGTCAATACACGCGTCTTACCCGAACCTGCCCCTGCTATCACCTGCGAAGGCCCGTCGATATAGAGCACCGCTTCCCGCTGGCTCTCGTTCAGTCCGTCTAAATCAACTGCCATACTTCTGCTTAGTTCTTAAAGCTATGTATCGGTGCAGGGATGCGTCCTCCCCGGTTCACAAAAGCCTCACAGCTGAAACGGTTGACCGGCATAACAGGAGCATATCCCAACAAACCACCAAACTCTACCGTTTCGCCCACTTTCTTTCCTTCTACCGGAATGATACGCACCGCCGTAGTCTTCTGGTTCACCATACCAATAGCCGACTCATCGGCTATAATACCCGAAATAGTAGTAGCCGGCGTATCGCCCGGAATAGCAATCATGTCCAATCCTACCGAACATACGCAAGTCATCGCTTCCAGTTTCTCGATAGTCAGTGCCCCTGCTTCTACCGCATCAATCATCCCTTGGTCTTCGCTCACCGGAATAAAAGCACCACTCAGACCTCCTACATACGAAGAAGCCATTACACCTCCTTTTTTTACCTGGTCGTTCAGCAAAGCCAATGCCGCCGTAGTTCCCGGTGCTCCCGGGTGTTCCAGTCCGATTTCCTTCAAAATATCCGCTACACTATCGCCTACTGCCGGCGTAGGAGCTAATGACAAGTCAATAATGCCAAAGGGTATCCCCAACCTGCGCGAGGCTTCCTGAGCCACCAGCTGTCCTACACGGGTAATCTTGAACGCTGTACGCTTGATAGTTTCGCACAACACTTCGAAATCGGCATCCCGAATCTGTTCGAGTACATACTTCACTACTCCAGGACCGCTTACGCCCACATTGATAATGGCATCGTCTTCCGAAACGCCGTGAAATGCACCTGCCATAAACGGATTATCATCGGGAGCATTGCATAATACCACCAGCTTGGCACAGCCCAGCGAATCACGCTCTGCAGTAAGCCGAGCCGTTTCCTTGATAATATCCCCCATCAGACGCACTGCATCCATATTGATACCCGTCTTAGTGGAACCTACATTCACCGAGCTGCAGATACGTTCGGTGCAGGCCAAGGCTTCAGGGATAGAACGAATCAGCAATTCATCACTTCGTGTCATCCCTTTAGAGACGATAGCCGAATAGCCACCGATGAAATTTACCCCCAATTCCTCTGCTGCACGGTCTAGCGTACGTGCAACCTTTACATAATCGGCAGTAGTCTGGCAAGCTGCCCCACCCACCAAAGAAATCGGCGTAACCGAGATACGTTTGTTCACGATAGGAATCCCGTATTCTTTCGATATGTCTTCTCCTGTCTTTACCAAGTCTTTGGCAAGCCGGGTTACCTTTTCATAAATCTTCTGACAAAGAATATCCACGTTGCTATCTGCACACTCCAACAGATTGATACCCATTGTAATGGTACGCACATCCAGATTTTCTTTTTCAATCATCTTGTTGGTTTCCAGAACCTCTGATATATTAATCATAAGCCAGCCTTTTTTTAAATCCGATGCATTTTATCGAAAATCTCTTCACGCTGACATTTCACCTGCACGCCTAGCGCTTGTCCTACTTCAGTCAGTTCATTAACCACCTGCTCAAACGGTTTTGCAATACGCGCCATATCCACAATCATCATCATATTGAAGAACTCCTGCACGATAGTCTGCGATATATCCAGAATGTTGATATTGTTTTCTGCAAGATACGAACATACTTTGGCAATAATGCCTACCGAATCTTTTCCTACAACAGTAATAATAGCCTTATTCATAATTCCGTTCATTAAGTTTGATAATGAGGGCAAAGATAGACAAATCTTAGTAAAACTCCCCCTTTCTCATACTTTTTTTGCCCGAACGCTTGCATATTCAAAAATAATCCGTACCTTTGCAACGCTTTTGAAAACCAGAAGCACTTACCCTACAGTTTAAGGAGAGGTGGCAGAGTGGTCGATTGCGGCGGTCTTGAAAACCGTTGTACCGCGAGGTACCCGGGGTTCGAATCCCTGTCTCTCCGCTGAACAGAAGCGCTTTCATGATTTTTTTCAGAAAGCGCTTTTTATTTTGGAGAGATGCCGGAGTGGTCGATCGGGCCGCACTCGAAATGCGGTGAACGGGTAACTGTTCCCAGGGTTCGAATCCCTGTTTCTCCGCTGATAATCTTTTAGAGATTAACAAGTTATAGGAATTAAGCGTAAAAGCTTAGTTCCTATTTTTTTGTTCGGAAAGACGGATTTGTGGCGTTGTTTTGAAATGTTTAGAATCACAATCTCACCACCAGAAAGTTGTATATATCATATACTTTATATACCTTTGCGAAAAACGAAACGAATATTATGGATACTACGGTTAAAGCTACTAGAAGAAAAATAATAGACATACCAGAAGATATTTTCCGGTATCTGTCTGTAAAAGCAGCCATGCAAGGCACCAATTTAAAAAGATACATTGAGGGACTTCTTGCGAAAGACGTAGAGGATATGCTAGCCGGTATGGATGACAATGATGCATACCGGTGGCTTTCAAAAAATGAACCTGACGGGCATGTAAGGGTCGGGGAAAAAGAAAAACAGGATTTTGAAAACTGGCTGGGTATTGAAAGGAAATGAAGGTAGAGTATTCAAAGGCATTTGTTAAGGCAGTCAGAAAATTATCCGGCAAAGTACTTGATTCTGTCAGGAATGCCATACAGGGAGTCATGGAAGCCCGATGTATTGATGAAATAACTGATTGCAAGAAGCTGGTCGGCTATGATTTCGTTTATCGCATACGCATCGGCAGTTACCGGGCGTTCTTCACCTTCCATGTCCATATTGAAAATGATGTGGTGATGTTCGAGTATCTGTTGCCAAGAGGAGAAGCCTATGATAAGAAGAATCAGGAAAAACTGCGCCGTATAGATGAATAAAATAAAGAGAAAAAAGAAAAGCCGTCATCAGAACTCCTCGCTCTGACTCGGCTCCTCACTGTTCCATCCGTTTCAACCATAGAGACGAAAGCTGCTATGGCTACTCCTGATTTTCCAGCCCTCGAATTGATTCCTGACCATCTTCTGAAATTCAGGCTCAACCCGGCATATTTTTCATTATTTTCTTTGAAACTGCCATTTAAATACACAATTTCACACCATTCAAAGTATAAATGCCTATGATTTTATGGGAGAACATGTACGCATACAGTTTCATGATGAGATATATAAAACATTCGGAGACAAACGTAAAACCTTGTTTATACCACGTTATGTCATTTTCGATAAAAAAGGACAGATTCGTTTCAACGCAGCAGCTTCTCCCGAAAATATAGAGCAGCTCAAAGCGTTCGACCGCAATTCACCCTGCAGCCACCTGTTTCCTGTATTCGCTGGGCGTATATCCTGACACTTTCTTAAATACCCGGTTGAAATGTTGGGAATATTGAAAGCCCAATTCATCGGCAATCTGGTTTACGGTCTTCTCCGTATCGGCGAGCATGTCTTTGGCAGTATCTATGATTTTACCCTGGATGTATTCCTGCGGATTTTTTCCCGTTTCTTTCTTAATAAGGTCTCCAAAGTAGTTGGGAGAAAGAAATACCTTATCGGCAAAATACCGTACGGTCGGCAGTCCGTTTGTACGCGACTTGCCGCTTTGAAAATAATCGTCGAGCAAGGCCTCGAAACGGGTCAGCACATCCTTGTTTGATTTCTCGCGGGTGACGAATTGCCGGTTATAAAAACGCATACAATAGTCAAGCAGCAACTGGATATTTCTTGCAATCAGCCGTTTGCTCAACTTGTCTATCGGATGCGTCAGTTCCATTTTTATTTTAGCCAGACAATCGAGGATGATGCTTTTCTCTTCGTCCGAAAGGTGCAGGGCTTCAGTGGAATTATAAGAAAAGAAAGAATAAGACTTGATTTCCTGTCCGAGCGATGTGCCTTTAATCAGATCGGGATGAAACACAATGCCGCGTGCCGTGGGCTTCATGCCTTCCAGCATTTCCGTTTCCGACACCTGCCCCGGTGCAAAACTGGTAATCGTGCCTTCCCGATAATCATAAACCTGCCTTCCATAACGGATATCGCCACATTTGGTTTCTTTCAAGAACAGGGCATAGATGCCGTAATTGATAGTGAAACGTGTAGGGAATCGGGTGGCTTCCGAAAGGTCGATGACATTCACCAACGGGTGAAGTGTTTCCAGTCCGAACAGTTTGTTGTACTCTTCTACCGTATCCATTTTTATCAAATCTGTTTTCATATTCGTATCATCATTACATTCTTGTATCGCAAAAATAAAAGTTTCTACCGTAACTTGTATCGGCGTTGAACCGTAATCTGTAAATGAGTTACAAATCTCCGTAAATAGGTTATGTCCTTTAAGTTGGATACCGGCTATTTTTGCAAAAAAAGAAAAGCGATGAATGATAATGGAAAAATAAACACAAATTTGTCGTCACCCATGCCAATTCTCATTTCTGGAAAATGACTGCCGACCAGATCAAGCAGTGCATCGACCTTGGCGCATACATCGAATATTGCTACCTGCCCTGCCTGTGGGGAGAAGGCACAAAGATGCCGCAATATTCCCGGCAAAGCATCGGGGAGTTTGCCGGTTTTGTTCGCATTGCCCCGTCACGGAGTTTCATTTCCACCGACTTAGGACAGGCGGTGATGCCACACCCCATCGAGGGCATGAGGGATTGCATCCTGAAACTGCTGGCAGAAGGCATCTCTCAAAGCGACATTGACTTACTGGTACGCCACAACCCGGCGTGGCTCATTGGATTGACCCATCATTAATTCTTCATTTTTAGTTCTTCATTCTTCATTTAAAAATTATGGACAGAAGGAATTTCATCAAAAGCGGATTATTCGCCGCGGCTGTCGGTGCCGCAATGGGACCGAAAGCCATTGCGCAAGAAGCAAACAGACGTGTGGAGCAGGAGCAGAAAGCAAAAGATATTCTGAATTACAACTCGCAGATGCAATACCGCCCGATGGGCAGAACAGGGGTAAATGTATCGGCATTAGGTTTTGGCATGTTGCGCCTGCCTATGAAGAACGGGCATGTGGATTTCGACCAGACCACCCCGATGGTACACCGTGCCATCGAAGGTGGAGTGAACTACATTGATACCGGACGTGTCTATATGGGAGGCGAAAGCGAGCAGGCAGTCGGCAAGGCACTTGCCGGAGGCTGGCGCGACCGAGTTTATGTCACTTCCAAAATGCCGTGGTGGGAGATGCAGAGTACAGACGATTTCGAAAAGTTCTTCGACCAGTCAAGACGGACCATAGATACCGATGTAATCGATTTCTACCACATCCACATGATTATGCACCGGGCATGGAAAGACTATGTGCTGCCGTATCGGCTTATCGAGAAGATGGAGAATCTGAAGGCGCAAGGGAAAATACGCTTTATGGGATTCTCCTTCCACGACAGCCTGCAACTGTTCAAACGGGTAGTCGAATATACACCGGCATGGGATTTCTGCCTCATCCAGCACAATTACCTTGATTATGAATACGAGGCAGGTGTGCTCGGTCCGAAATATGCTGCTGCCAACGGTATGGGGCTGGCGGTAATGAAGCCTGTCCGCACCGGCTTCCTTGCCAACCTGCCACAAGTGATGCGCGATGCGCTTGCCTCTACCGGTATCCGAAAACCCGATGCGGAGTGGGCACTGGATTACCTGTGGGACATTCCCGAAGTAAGCGTAGCCGTCAGCGGTATGGGCTCCATGGAAGATGTGGAGGAAAATCTGAGTTATGCAGCCAAGGCAAAACCGAATATGCTTACACCTGCCGAACGCGAGGCATTGGGATCAGCCATCTACGCTTACCGCCATGCACCAGGACACATTGACTGTACCGGATGTTACCAGTGTATTCCCTGCCCGCAAAATGTTGCCATCGGTTACATCTTCGCCTATGTCTACAACAACTACCTTCTGCACCGCAACGAGGAGCGGGCAATGATGGATTACACCGTATCCATGTCTCCCGTCCAGCGCGGCGACCCGGCTTCCTCGTGCATCGGATGTGGAGAATGTCTGGCAAAGTGTCCGCAGCATCTGGATATTCCCAATCTGTTGGCAAAAGTAAAGGAAACAATGGGAAAATAATCCGTAAATCGGTTACAACCGTCAGTAAATATGTTATCTCCTTTCCACCGGCAGTCTGCTACCTTTGCATCAGAATCATTAAATATAACCTACAAAATGAAAACGAACAACAACTACGACATGTATATCCCTACTCGCGTGATGTTCGGTGCAGGGATGTTGAACAAACTGAGTGAACAACCCATGCCGGGACGGCGTGCCCTCATTATCATCTCTAATGGTAAATCCACCCGCGCCAACGGCTATCTGGCTCGCACGGAAGAGCAGTTGCACAAAGCCGGTGTGGAAACCTGCATCTTCGACGGTGTAGCTCCCAATCCTACCGTAGGCAACGTCAATGCCGGTGCAAAGGCTGCGCGTGACAATGGGTGTGATTTTCTCGTTGCGTTGGGTGGAGGCAGTGTCATGGATTGCGCAAAGGCTATCGCGGTCATGGCTACGAATGAAGGCGAACTGTGGGATTACGTGCCCATCGGTTCTGGAAAAGGACAGCCTATTGCCGTAAAACCGTTGCCTATCATAGCCATCACCACTACGGCAGGCACAGGGTCGGAAACGGACAACTCCGGCGTTATTACGAAGGAGGACACGTTTGAGAAAGCCTTCGTGGGTGATGCATCCCTGTTTCCCGTCCTCTCCATCGTTGATGCAGAACTAATGAAAAGTGTACCGGCAACATTCACTGCCTATCAAGGCTTCGATGCCCTGTTCCATAGCACGGAAGGATACATTGCGAAAGGTGCCAATCTGATGAGCGACATGTATGCCCTCGAAGCCATCCGCAACATTGCCGAATACCTGCCCCGTGCCATCAAGGACGGCAATGACCTGGAGGCCCGTACCCGTGTGGCTTTCGGCAATACGTTGTCCGGCGGCGTGATGTGCCTGACACTTATCACCAGCGAACACGCCCTGGAGCACGCACTCTCTGCTTATCATCCCAATCTGCCTCACGGTGCCGGTCTGATTATGGTGAGCCGTGCCTATTATAAATATTTCATCGAACACCATGCCTGCGACGACCGCTTCATCCGCATGGTACAGGCAATGGGTATGCCGGAAGCCACGAAACCCGAAGACTTCCTGACCGCCCTCACCCGTCTGCAAGAGGCGTGCGGCGTTGCCGACCTGAAGATGTCCGACTACGGCATTACTCCCGACGAGTTCGAGACGCTGATGCGTAACACCCGTGAGGTAATGGGCGTGATGTTCACCAGCGACCGTGTCCAGATGTCGGACGAAGATATCGTAAACGTCTATCGGGAATCTTACAAATAAGAACGACTCCCATTGGGAACAGCGGGGAAAGCACTTCTCCATCAGGATTGACGTTGTCCCCGCCGGGGAAAGCGCTTCTCCGTCAGGATTGGCGCTGTCGACTACATGGTAAGTAATTTTAGAAAAAGGAAAAAACGATGAATAGACTGCATCTCGTCCTCCTGTTGCTGCTCTCGATCTTTATGACAGCAGTTCAGGCACAACAAAGAGTTTCAGACAATCAAATGAAAGCAAATATGGGAAATAACACAATCAGACTGACCATCAAGGACGGTAAGACATTTACCGCCACTTTAGCGGATAATTCGTCCGCAGATGCTTTGATAGAATTGCTATCAAAAGGAGACGTCACCGTGAAAATGGAAGACTACGGCAACATGGAAAAAGTGGGACCGCTGGGTACCAGCCTTCCGCGCAATGACCGACAGACATCGACCGGTCCCGGCGACATCATCCTTTACCAGGGGAAATACCTGGTAATTTATTATTCGACCAATTCGTGGAACTTCACCCGCATAGGCAAGATAGATAATACCAATGGCGCACAATTGAAATCAGCATTGGGAAACGGTGATGTAACGGTAACGCTCTCATTAGGCAAATAATAACGATGAAAACAAGAACATTAGGAAAACAAGGACTGGAAGTTTCGGAAGTAGGACTGGGCTGCATGGGATTTACGCAGAGTTATCCTCCTTATCCCGACCGGAAAGAAGCCATCGCCACGCTGCGCGAGGCGGTAGAGTTGGGAGTTACATTCTTTGATACGGCAGAGGTGTATAGTGCGTTCAAGAACGAAGAGTTAGTGGGCGAAGCTTTGGAACCGGTCCGCGACAAAGTAGTCATCGCCACGAAGTTCGGCTATAACTTGGTGGATATGCCCGACCTTAATACATCGGCACGCCCCGTAAGCCTGTCAAGCAAACCCGACACCATCCGCCGGGCGGTGGAAGGTTCGCTCCGCCGCCTGCGTACCGACCACATTGACCTCTACTACCAGCACCGGGTAGACCCGGATACGCCGATAGAAGAAGTGGCGGATACGGTTGCTTCGCTCATCAAAGAGGGCAAGGTGTTGTATTGGGGCTTGTCCGAAGCCGCCCCTGCCACGGTGCGCCGCGCCCATGCCGTATGTCCGCTTGCGGCAGTACAGAGCGAATATTCCCTGTGGTACCGTCAAGTGGAAAAGGAACTGCTCCCTACCTTGGAGGAGCTGGGCATCGGCTTCGTGCCGTTCAGTCCGTTGGGGAAAGCCATGCTGACCGGACGCTTCGACCGCAACACCACGTTCGACAAGACGGATTTCCGTTCCTCCATTCCCCGTTTCCAGCCGGAGAACCTGCAACACAATGTAGCGTTGGTAGAGTATGTGAAAGAACTTGCCCATCGGAAAGAAACCTCTCCGGCACGTATTGCCATCGGCTGGCTTCTGGCACAGCAACCGTGGATTGTCCCCATTCCCGGCACGAAACGTATTGAACGCATCAAGGAGAATATCGGAGGAGCGGACATTCGCTTTACCACGGAAGAGCTTGCCGATATCCGCCGTCATCTGGACAGCATCGAAATCATCGGAGCACGATATCCCGAAGACCAAGAGGCGTTGACCGGCAAATAGTCATACAATTTTCAAACGGAAGAGAATATGAAAAAGAACATCGGCCAGACACTGGCATTGTATCCCACCCCTGCAGTAGTGGTGGGTACGGAAGTAAACGGAAAGGTAAACTGGCTGCTCGTTGCCCATGTGGGCATCATCGGGCACGACCGCATCCTGCTGAGTATGCACAAGGCGCATTACACCAACCAAGGTGTGAAAGCCACAGGCAAGGTGTCCGTCAATATGGTAGACGAAGCCATGCTGCAACGTGCCGACTATGTCGGTTGCGTCAGCGGAGCGAAGACGGACAAATCAGAAGTCTTTGCCTGGCATCCGGGTGAAGCCGGAACTCCTGTCATTGATGAAAGTCCGTTGGTGATGGAATGTGAGGTGGTAGATAATTACGGAACGGATACGTTCGATAACTTCATCTGCAAAATCACGAACACCTATGCCGAAGAAAGTATTCTCAATGACAAAGGGAAGCCGGACTACAGCAAAGTGAAGCCCGTCCTCTTCGAAATGCCCAACTATACCTATTTGCGGACGGGAGACGAAATCGCTAAATGTACGACATTTGGAAAAACATTTAATCCTGAGAACTGATGAAGCGCCGGGATTTTCTCCGTAAATCCCTGCTCGCAGCTACAGGGAGTATGATCTTGGGAGGCGGCATCATGAAAGCCGTAGAAAATTTGAACACTAAAAATAGTAGTAGAATGAAAATAGTAGTATTGACCGGTAGTCCCCGCCGGAACGGAAATTCGGCTTATCTGGCGGAACAGTTCATCAAAGGCGCACAGGAAAAAGGACATGAGATATACCGTTTCGATTGCGCCTTCAAACAAGTGGAACCTTGCCGTGCCTGCAACCGTTGCGGCATGGACGGTCCGTGTGTGATAAAGGATGATTTTAATGAACTGCGTCCGCATCTCATCGCGGCAGACATGGTAGTGTTCGCCACACCGATGTATTATTTTGGCATTTCAGCACAGATGAAACGGGTAATCGACCGATTCTATGCCATCAACGGGCAAATTAAAGGCCATTACAAGAAGGCCGCTTACCTGATGACCTACGCCGATACCGACCCCAAGGAAGCGGAAGCCATGCTCTTGCACTACCGCACGTTGATGAATTACCTGGGCTGGGAAAGCGTGGGCGAGGTGGTAGCGTCCGGCGTATGGACGACAGGTTCTGTCCGCAACACCCGTTATCCTGAACAAGCTTATCAGTTAGGGAAAAGTGTATAACCGATATCATAAGAATATGAAACTATATGTAATTGCATTTGCCTTGTTGTGGGCAGGAATCGTGCCGGCAAAGGCACAAGAAGATAGAATAGAAACGTGCAAGGAAAATTACCGTACCCTTTTCGGCGGTGAAGCCCTGACCGGACAGGGCACAGACCCGGAGATGATGGACATCCTTCAGAAATTTATCTTCGGCGAAGTGTTTACTACGGGAAACTTGAGCTTGAAACAGCGCGAAATGATTACTTGTGTCACCCTTGCCACGATGCAGACGCTTCCGCAACTGAAAGTCCATGCGGGAGCCGCCCTGAACGTGGGCGTCACCCCTGTGGAATTACGGGAAGCGATGTATCTGACAGCACCGTTCATCGGTTTCCCCAAGATGCTCAATGCCGTCGGAACGGTGAACGAAGTATTCAAGGAGCGCGACATCAGCCTTCCCTTGGAGAATCAGACCACCGTCACCGAAGCGAACCGTCATGAGCAGGGCGCAGCTATTCAGGACAAACTCTACCACGGAGGAATCTCTGCCGTGATGGAAGGCGTGCCCGGCGGAATGGGCGAAGAGGTAGCCCGCTTCCTGACCGACTATTTCTTTGGCGAGATATACACCCGCAACGGACTTGACTTGAAAACCAAAGAACTGCTCGGCTACTGCATCCTGACGACACTGGAGGCGGAAAGCCAGTTGCAGTCGCATTTCCACGGAAACATCCAGACAGGCAATACGCCCGAAGAAGTGACCGCAGCGGTCATCCAATGCCTTCCCTACATCGGTTTCCCGGCAGCCATCAAGGCATTGCGCATCATCAAGCAGGAAGCGGCCAAACCGGCTGCACCGGCTACGGATAACCTGGTACGCCTTTCGAAAATAACAGTAGACCCGGAACGGTTGGATGAATACAACGCCTATCTGAAAGAGGAAATAGAAGCCTCCATGCGGCTGGAGCCGGGCGTGCTCACTCTTTATGCCACAGCCGAAAAGGATGCGCCCCACAAGATTACCATCCTCGAAATCTATGCCGACCGTGCCGCTTACGAAAGCCATTTGAAGACTCTCCATTTCCAGAAGTACAAACAGGGTACGCTGGATATGGTAAAGGATTTGGAACTGGTGGATACGACACCGCTGATTCCGGGACTGAAAATAAAGTAATTTTTTTCATGCCAATCAGGAGTTAAAAGGGAGTTATAGGTAGTTATCGCCCGCAGGGCGGGCTGGAAGTTAGATGCCAATACCTTTTTGCGCCGGTTTCAGAAGTAAGACTATTGGCCTGTAACTCCTGAACGAAGTGATAACTCCTGTGAAACATAACTACGTTTAACTCCTGATTCGCATTTTTCATTTAAAAGGCAATATGGAAAACTTGAACAAGAAAGAAGGTTTCAGCCGTCGCGGTTTTCTGAAGACGGCGGCTGCTGTGGGTGCGGCTCTGGCTGTCTCCCCGGCATTGGACAAAGTACAGGCTGCCACCCGTGCGGTTACCGAAAGCAAGACTGCATCTGCCGGAGATGCCAAAGCCGCAACGATTACCGCCCACCGCACGCTTGGTACAGGCAAAGCGGCTTTCGAGGTGTCGGCATTGGGATTCGGCGTGATGGGCATGACCTACAACCGCAGTTATCATCCCGACAAAAAGCAGTGCATCCGCCTGCTGCACGAGGCGATGGACCGTGGCGTGACGCTATTTGACACCGCCATCATCTACGGTCCGCTGAACAATGAGGAACTGGCAGGCGAAGCATTGGGAGAGTTTCGGGGTAAGGTAAACGTAACGACCAAGTTCGGTCATGAAGTTATCGACGGCAAAGCCACCGGACGACAGGACAGCCGTCCCGCCACCATCCGACGCTACTGCGAGGAATCGTTGAAACGCCTGCGCACCGATGTCATCCCGATGTTCTACCAACACCGCTTCGACCGCAACACGCCGGTAGAGGACGTGGCAGGGACTATCGCCGATTTGATAAAGGAAGGCAAGGTCTTGCATTGGGGCATGTGCGAGGTAAGCGCGGGAACTATCCGCAAGGCGCACGCCGTCTATCCGCTGACCGCCATCCAAAGCGAGTACCACCTGATGCACCGCGATGTGGAAAAGAACGGCGTGCTGGACGTTTGCCGTGAACTGGGTATCGGCTTCGTGCCTTACAGTCCGATGAACCGGGGCTTCCTCGGCGGCGACTTAAATGAATATACCGAGTTCGACCCGCACAACGACAACCGCACCACGCTGCCCCACTTTACACCGGAAGCCATGCGTACCAATTATCGCATCGTGAATGTGCTGCAACGCTTCGGACGCGAACGGGGCATGACCGCCGCCCAGCTTGCCCTTGGCTGGCTTTTGCAGAAAGAACCGTGGATAGTACCCATTCCCGGCACCACGAAGCTCTCGCACCTCGAAGAAAACCTGCGCACACTGGACTTCACCCTCTCTGCCGAAGAGTGGAAACAGCTGGAGGATGCCGTAGCCGCCATTCCCGTAACGGGCGACCGCTACAATGCCGAACAACAGAAACAAGTGGGATTCTGAAATTAAAAATCCCTTGCCTGCCGTTCCGCTTGCAGGGGATCTTCAGAACTTCTTATACCATGCGGCGGAATGGATTGGTGTATTTTAATGAAACATAACTATTCACCACAGAGTACCACAAAGGAAAAATTTAAAAGACTCTGTGTGCCCCTGTGTCCTCCTTCGTCTGGTGTAAGATTAATAATCTTCCGCTTGTAAGATTAATAATCTTGCAGCCTGAAGATTAATAATCTTACAGCGGATGAGCCTATATGCGTTTGCCGACGCACCTATATCCGCAGACTTCCGCAACCGGCTGCGTCTTGCAATGATATTATCTGGAAGGGCGGCAGTCAGTAAGAAACTGCTTTGAATTTATCGTGTGATGATTGGGGATGATTTTTCAACCGCAAAATTTTGCGTCTCTATTATGAGGAAAATAGTGAGTTTTCTGACGAAGAACAGAAGGATCCCCAAATCGCCCAAAGCACACACGAAAACGGATACATCAAGACGAGAATAACTTTTTGGAGAAATTCAAAACAAGAAAATGCACATTTTAATGCCGCTTAAAGTATAAATCTGATTAGAATTGCCGTGCGATGTCCTGCATATCATTAATAAGCTTGCACGTATGATACCCATCAGCTACAGCATGACTGACGAAGACAGAAATCGGTATCTCCACACGTCCATTCGCCTCGAAATATTTCCCGAATTTAATGAGCGGAAAAAGAAACGCACTTTCCGTATAAGTATCTTGTGCAAAGGCTGTAAAACTCAGCCACGGCAGGCATGAGATGGGACAAAAATTAGCTGGTTGTTCAGGACGTGCTTTAATGACTCCTGTCACATTGCGGTATTTTTCCATATCTTCCACAACGGTGTGGTAGAACGTATCGAAATCATCATAATATTCGCTCCAGATATCTGTAAATGTCCTGGTTTCCGGGTGAAACAAGGTGTAACATGGAACAACCTCTTCCCAATACCCCAACTCTCCATTTACGTTGAAACTCATACGAAATTCTTTGTTCTGATTGACAGCTTTCATAATGACATAAAGCATCGTAGGAAAGAACCTGATTCCTCTTCTTTTCTGTTCGCTTACAAGGTGGGTAATGTCAATGTTGGCATTGAGGTTGTATTTACATTTGATTTGGGAATAGTAGTAATCAAAGTAAATAGTTCGTTCCCACGTAGATTTGTCTATGATATGAAATGATGCGCTCATATTATTTTTGTTTACGAAGATAGCAAAAATCGGAAAGCAGAGCAAGGAAAAACAGTGATTTCCCTGCTTTGACCCTCACAACAAAACACTTTGAGCCGAAGGGCAAAAACGATGTTACACATTCGCACTATCTTTGTAGAAAACAATGACACCCAGCCTGTGGATACGTTCGTCACAGACTGACAATTGCCATACTATGCTAACAGAGTGGCTGAAAGAGATTAACAACGGCTCAACAGATAATAATCATTTGAAATAAAAACATTACGTTATGAACAAGATTTTATTATCCATCGCGGCAGTACTTGCCATCTGCTTTACCGCCTGCGCCCAAAAGAAAGACAAACCTAATGTAAGCAACACATCATCCAAGACGTTGGTCGCTTATTTTTCAGCAACCGGAACCACTGCCCAAGTCGCTCGTAACATTGCAGACATTACCGGAGGAGAACTGTTCGAAATTGCACCTCAGAGCCCTTATACTGAGGCTGACCTCGACTGGAACGACCGCCAGTCACGCAGTTCAGTAGAGATGGACGATGCCCAATCCCGTCCGACACTTAAAGCAACGAAAACGGACATTGCCGGATATGATGTCGTTTTTATCGGCTATCCTATCTGGTGGAACCTTGCTCCAAGAATCATCAACACATTCATTGAAAGTCATGACCTGAAAGGCAAAACCCTCATTCCGTTCGCCACTTCCGGTGGAAGCAGTATCAGTAACAGTGTTTCCGAATTGAAAAAATCCTATCCAAGCCTGAACTGGAAAGAAGGAAAGTTGCTGAACGGAATGAGCAACGATGCCATACAAAATTGGATAACCAACCTTAACAATCAATAAAGACCGGCAATAACGCTTGAAACGATACTGTTTCTTCACATTCTTCCCTCATCAGAGTAACTATAATAAGAACCGTCTGTCACAATCAAGTGGTCAAGCAAACGTATGTTCATCAGCGCAGAAGCTTGCTTTACCGATTGAGTCAGACGGTCATCGTCAGGACTAGGAGAAATATTGCCGGAAGGATGATTGTGACAAAGCACCAGTGATACCGCACGTTTCAATAAAGCCTCCCGCAAAATACAACGCACATCTACCTGAGTGGAAGCCAGTCCACCCTGACTGATACGGACACGATCTATAATTTTCGAAGACTGGTTAAGCAGCAATATCCAACATTCCTCAATTGGCAAGTCACACATCAACGGGTAAAAAAGCTCATAAATATCACGGGACGTACGAATTTGCTTCCGCTCTTTAGGCTCCTCTTCCATGCGTCGCTTTCCCAATTCTGAAGCAGCAAGAATCGTCACGGCTTTTGCCAGGCCAATACCTTTAAAATGGCATAAATCCTCAATATTAGCTCTCCCTAATTCACTCAGGCTGTTGTGATAGCAGTCAAGCACTTTCCGCATCAGTCCCACAGCCGAATCTTCCTGACTGCCAGAGCCTATCAGAATAGCAAGCAGCTCAGCATTGCTTAATGCTGCTGAACCTTGCTGTATCATCCGTTCACGTGGACGGTCTTCTTCTGCCCACTGATTAATAGTCAATTTGTTTTCCATTATTGGTAAAAATTCTTCTCGAAAGCTGCGAACTCCCCTTGCCGGCATACACAACGTTTCCACCATGCACAAAGGAATCCCAAACCATATCCTGTTAATTGGATAAACGCAGCAACAACAGAAAGTATACCAATCCGGACACTTTTATTTTGCACCGAAGCATCAATAAAAATAATCAAAGAAAATACCAGCAACAATGACAAGCTCCAAATACAGAACGGAGCAACCAGCAGAAGAGCAATCACCCCCAAAACAAATACAGCCGGTAACCCGTGTACCAACTTCAGCGATTCTGGATACTTCTTATAAAGATTAATACGTGCAATCCCCGAATTGTATACTTGCTTGAAAAATTTATGCCAGTCCGTACGGCGCTTATGCCACACCCAGGCTTCAGGAAAAAGCCGGCAATGATAGCCATTTTGGAAAATCCGGATGCTGAAGTCAATATCTTCACCAAAACGCATCTTCGAAAATCCTCCCAATGCCTGATAAACCTCTCTCCGTACTCCCATATTAAAACTACGGGGATAGAACTTATCCATTTTCCTCGTACCTCCCCGAATACCTCCAGTTGTAAAAAAAGAAGTCATGGCATAATTAATAGCCTTTTGGATGGAAGAAAACGAATCATTCGCACGGTCCGGTCCCCCAAAAGCATCAGCAGGGTTTCTTTGCAGTTCAGCCTCTATCGCATCAAGATAACCTGGAGGCAACACACAATCAGAGTCCAATATAATCAGGTATTCGCCATGACTGCGCTCCGCTCCATAATTCCGCGTTTGTCCAGGACCTGAATTAGATTTTACAAAATAATGTATATTTAATAATTCTGCGTACCTGTCTACCACAGACTCACAGGAATTTGAAGACCCGTCTTCTACCACGAGCACTTCAAATTCCGTATAATGTTGTTTTGTCAAACTATCTAACAATTCATCCACTTCATCCGGACGATTGTAGACAGGAATAATCAACGAATATTTCATCCTTTTTTCAGTTTAGCACGTACTACTTCAAATACAGCCGGCAACAAAGAAATAAAGATAATAGCCACAAGCAGCAATTTCAAGTTTTCTTGTACAAAAGGAAGATCTCCAAAGAAATGTCCCGCATAGGCAAACAAGGCAACCCACAAAGCGGCACCAATCAGGTTATAACACATAAAATAATAATAATGCATCTTACCCATACCAGCTACAAACGGAGCAAAAGTGCGGACAATAGGGACAAAACGGGCTATAATAATGGTCTTGCCTCCATACTTCTTAAAAAAATCATGGGTCTTATTCAAATAACTTTGCTTGAATATTTTCGAATTAGGATTACTAAATAACTTCTGCCCTAGAAAATGCCCAATCATATAATTGCACGAATCCCCCAATACTGCTGCCAGAAAAACGACAAGTACCAATGTATGTATTTCCAACGGCATATCCGGTAAAGCGGTAATGGCACCTGCAACAAACAACAGAGAATCGCCAGGCAAAAATGGAGTAACTACCAAACCTGTTTCACAAAAAATGACAAGAAACAAAATAGCATATGTCCAAGTATGATAATTCTGCACAATATCAATCATATACCTGTCGATATGCAAAACAAAATCAATAATAAAATCCATTATACGTAATTAATTAAACAAACTTATAAATCAAAAACAAAAGGACACTGCACAGAAACAAGCATATCGCATGACCCTCCCGCAGTGTCCTTAACGTTGAAATCTTTAATCTATATATTTAAATACTAAGGCTTGAGACCTTCCATTGCCTGTTTGGCTGTAGGATTCTCCGGATCTATCGCAAGAATCTTTTCCCAATAAACCTTAGATTGTTCATATTCCTCTTTCAAGAAATAATAATACCCCAAGTAACTTTCACATTCGATAAGCACATTCTTTGATGCTTTCGGATTCTGCTCCAAAATAGCAAGTGCCTTTTCGTAATAAGGTTTTGCCAATCCCATTGTAGTTTCAGGATCAAGCATAGCATTTGTACGCGCACGCCAAAAATTACCCAAATAATTATCAGGCACCCGCTCAGCAACCTGGGCAAAAATAGTATCAGCTTCCATCAAATACGCTTTACGCTGGATAGTATCTACAGCGGCTACAGACTGATTGGTTGTAGAATCACCCGGAGTCGGCGTCATAGCACCCGCAGCCATATAATACAAACGGCCAAACATGAACAAGTCTGTCACTTCAGCCTTATCCTTCATACCGTCTAAATACAACTCATAAAAACGGATGGCCTCCGGATAGTTTTGCGCTTTCTGTTGTGCTTCTGAAGCTTCTTTAGCTATTTCAGGATGTTCACTCTTTTCATCTGCTTTCATGGCCTTATCAAATTCGACCATAGCCTTATCTACTTCATTATTGGCTGCGTACAGACGTCCCCGATACAAATAATCCATATATACATAATCCGGATTGTTCGGGTCAGCAAAGAATACATCTGAAGCCTGAATACCCTCTGTATATGCCTTCGTTTCATACAAGTCATACATTTTCAAGCGCTTCAACAAATGATTGTCTGCTTCCATAGCCAAACCTTTATTGACCATGTCTAATGACTGTGCATAATCTTTATTTAAATAAAGCAACATCGAATAGCGTGAATAATCCTGTACATCCGGATTTCCTTTTTGCATATATTCATCAAAGACCTGTTTAGCTTTACCATAACTACCCATCTGATAATAAGCATTTGCCAATTCTCGGTCAACACGAATTTCTGTCGGATGTTTTTCTTTCAGCTTCAGCAACATATTTACTGACAACTGAGGATTTACACCAATATATGCATTTGCATATTTATAATATGCTTCAAAGCAATCTTCATCAAACAAGATAGCTTGTTCATAATAACCGCAAGCTGTACCCACATCTTTCACAGACAGAGCAATATCTCCCTGCAGAACATAACTCTCTCCATTTTTCGAATCCACTTTTCTTGCACGTTCTGCATATTCTTTCGCTGCATCCATTTTACCATTGTCTAAATATGCTTTACCAATGGCAACCAACAAAGATACATTCTTTTTATTTTTACCTTTCAGAAGTTCATCGAAAGCATCTTCAGCAGCATCTGGATTATCTTTAATCATTGCAGCAATCTTGTCAATCTGCTTTGTCATATCGGGAGTCAAAGGCTCCTGAGCATACAGAGAAGCAGACAACAAAAAGCTCAAACAAAATGCACTCAAAACTCTAGTTTTCATAATCATATATTAATTCCTTATTAAAACTCATCTTTCACATTCACTAAACGAACAGGCTGCGTTGCCGGCACAATACCCGACTTCAGGATAATTCTTTGTCCTTTGTCACTTGTAAGGAAAGTCATCAAACCGGTTGGCAAAGCACTACGTGGATCGTTTATTAAAATAAAGACATCATGAACCAATGGATATTCTCTCAAAGCAAGATAAGCCTGATAGGGCTTATAACTGTTTCCTACCGTCGCATGTCCTGAATTGCTGACAGACATCACCTTTACACTTTCATTAAACGTAAGGTGAGTAGAATCTGCTGCATTACCTACCCAGTTAGCTCCGATAACTCCCAACGCATTAGGAGTCTTAGATACATACTCGATAACTTCCTCATTCGATTTCAATGCTGTCAAATTTGAAGCCAACGGCTCGCCTTTACAGATTGAATCAATAGCATAATGTATAGTTCCCGAATTAGGATTATCAAACACTACATTCAAATCACCTAAACGAGAGGTCGGATATAACTCTTTCCACGATTTTACTTTACCAGTCAAAATTTGACGGAACTGCCCTACTGTTATCAACGAATCTTCATTCTCCAGATTCGTAATCAGAGCAATGCCACTCACTGCCATTCGAATGGACTCTGGAAAGAATTTGCGCGTATGAAAAGAAGCCAGTTCTTTATCACTCAAGCGCCGGTTTGCAATCGCCAGCCGCACACTATCTTGCAAAAGCAAATTAATGGCTTCCACCTCACTACAATAAATAGGAGTTACTTCAGCCTCTGGAGTCAATGCCAGATACACTTGCAATTCTTCTTCCATAATCGGCCGCAGCGATTCATCTACTGCAATCTTTATGGAACCCGAATACAAAGTCTGACCATCGCCCGCCTGCTTCTGACTACAAGAAACCAACGCCAAAAGTAAACAAACACAACCTAAAAGACTTCCTTTCATACACGCTTCCTTAAAATATTACTGCAATCTAAATACAATCGGACAAGTGTAATATACCGGTACATTACGTCCATTCTGCTTACCCGGAATCCACTTCGGCAAAGATTGTACTACACGTACAGCTTCTTTGTCACAATAGGGATCCAAAGAACGCAAAACCTGCACATCTTCCACATTACCTTCTGCAGTCACGACAAATCGCAAAATAACACGTCCCTGAATACCGTTTTCCTGAGCAATAGCCGGATAACGCAGATTCTTCGAAATGTATTTCATCAATTCAGCCGGACCACCGGGGAACTGCGGCATCTGTTCTACCATCGTGTAAGGTTCTTCTTTCTCTTCAGGAGCTTGTGTAATCACTTCTTGCAAATCAGCGATATCAGCACCTTCCAATTCGTTGTTACCCTTCACATCGGCAATAGAAATCTGCACCTTTGATTCGGTCAACTCGTCCTGACTCTTCAATTCATCTTCGTCTGCTACTTCTTCATCTTTCTTAATGACCGGAGCAGTAAATTTGATGGTACTCTTCAACTGAGGAGGAGGAGCGATCTGTTCTACCGGTTTTACCAACTCTTCTTGCTTAACTTCAGGTTCTTCCAATTGTGAAAGCTGTGTTACTTCCAACATTTCCTCTTCCTTTTCCGGAATAGCCATCTGTATCAGTCGAGGAAGGTAGAAACCTACAGCAGCAACGACAATTACAATAATGATAGCAGCCAACTGACGTCTACCAAAATCACGGCGCATTTTATACGCACCGTAAGCTTTATTTTTATCTTTGAAAATGAGCTCACACCATTCCAAAGAAATCAAATCTATTTTTGCCATATTCTTTTCTTTTTAAGGTGTTACACATTTCAACTAGCTGCTGCATCTCTGGTCAGCTGACCCTTGGAATTATAATTGTCGATCAGGAACTGATCTCCTTCCGTAATGTCAACAATCACATATTTACCGATACTGCAAATCTGCATTTCATCCAACGCGTCAATCAGGTTCTTGTAAGTAGATTTATCGGTTGCCTTAATAATCACAGTCGGTGTATTTTTGGCAGCCTTTACTTCCGATACCTGCTTTTTGTACTCGTCTTCCGTAATTTCCAGATTAGCCTTCTTCTGCTTCAACTCTTCTACTTTCTTCACGGCTTCGTAGTTCTTGCGGAGCAATACTTTACGGATACCATTGGCAGTATAATCGGTTTCTTTCAAAGAAGTATAATCCTCGTAATTAGGTTCGCCTTCATAATAATAGAGCTTATTATCTGCATCCAACAGCATTGTAAGAGCTTGCGAAGCCTTTACTTTATTCTGCTGGTCTTCAGTAATATTCTCATCATTGGTCGGCATACTAATTTCCATCGTCTGAGGTTTGCTCAACGAGGTACAGAGCATAAAGAAAGTAATCAAAAGCATGTTCATATCCACCATCGGCGTGAAGTCGACGCGAACAGCCATTTTTTTCTGCTTTGATCCTTTACCTTTTTTGCCTCCACCATTATCTTGTATTTCAGCCATATTTAAAATTCTCCTTTTTTATTCGTCAGACACTTGTTTCAATGAAGTAATCAGATTGTATCTGTTTTCCTTCAAATCTTGAAGAGAACTCATCACGTTCTTAATGACAGAATAAGGAGTACTTTGGTCGGCCTTGATAGCAATACGCAAGTCGCGGTTTGTTGCACGTGCATTACGTATCCAAGCCTTAAATTGGTTGTCCACACTGTCACAAGGAATTCCGTAATCCTTCAATATCTTGTCCTGCTCTTCGCCTGGAAGTGCGAGGAACTGCTTCATATTCTTCATTGGAACGCCGAACGTTTGGAATACCGAGAACTTTTTCACTTCTTCCGGAGTGAAACTCAGACCATATTCTTTTCCTACGGCTTCCAATGTAGCTGCCATATCCTGCTGTTTGTCAAGACTCATAAAAATCTTGCCACTCGGTTCGACAAGAATCTGCAGAATGTTCGTTTCCGGAATCTTGATTTCGGAAACCGAACCCGGAGTAACGACCTGTACCGGCTCTTTCTTAATGAAGTTACCTGTCAACATAAAGAAAGTAAGCAGCAACACGGTCACGTCACTCATGGCAGTCATGTCGATAAACATGGACTTCTTTTTTATTTGAACTTTACCCATAATTAACTATTTATTAAAAATTAGTTATAACGTTTTCCGTCTTACACAAAAGACCAATAAGTGTCTCTTGTTTATTTATGGGTAGCGTTGAATGTCTGTACGATAGAGAAGCCTACTTCGTCAAGGCTGTAAGTCAGTTTATCAATCTTGTTAGTAAAGTAGTTGTAAGAAATAACTGCCAACGCACCAGTCAAGATACCGAATGCAGTGTTGATCAAGGCTTCAGAAATACCGGTTGACAACGCAACTGAGTCAGTACCACCACCAGCAGACAGAGCGGCAAATGAACGGATCATACCGATAACTGTACCGAGCAATCCCATCAATGTACCCAATGTAGTAATCGTACCGATAATCGGCAAGTTCTGCTGCAACATCGGCATTTCCAATGCAGTAGCTTCTTCCAATGATTTTTGGATAGCCAATACCTTCTGGTCTTTATCCAATTCAGCATTTTGTTCCATCTCACGATAAGTCTGCAAAGTTGCACCTACTACATTTGCTACAGAACCGCGTTGCTTGTCGCACAATGCCTGAGCAGCTTCCATATCATTCTTTGCCAGAGCATCTTTAATCTGAGCAACGAATTTAACCAATTTACCACGGCCAAAAGCAGCACGGATAGTGAAATAACGCTCAACGCTCAATGCCAACACAGTCAACAATAAAGTCTGGATAACCGGTACGACAACACCACCTTTGTAGATAGTACCCAACATGTTACCCGGCAGCGGGTGGTTGTTCGGGTCATTGTTCATGAAGTTAGACGGATCGCCCAACACGAACTTGTAAATACACAATGCAACAATAAAGCATGCGATAATAACTAAACCAGCAGCTTCAATTCCCTTAAATCCTTGTTTTTGTTTTTTAGTAGTTTCCATAAAATTACTCTTTTAATATTAATTAGAAATTTAATTGAATATCGGTCTTCTTACTGGGACAACACACTTGCACCGTCTTCTTAGTTTACGTTAACAAAGATATCAGGCAGGCTTATTGCCCCAAATGTTTTTTACAGCTACAAAGAAAAAAGAAATTCATGACATATCAAAATCAAATGCCGTTATTTTGGCTTAAATTTTAAATTTTATTTGAATATCCCCCTCTTTTACTACATTCTCGCTAAAAATCGCCTCATATTTTGCCATAAAATACGACTAAACAACTTTTCAATCTTGAAAATATACCCGTTTTACGCGATTCGAAACATTGGTCAAAATCTCGTAAGGTATCGTATCAAGAGCATTCGACAACACCGTCACGGGCAGGTCATCTCCAAAGACAACCACCTTATCCCCTTCCTTACAGTCTATACCTGTCACATCAATCATACACACATCCATGCAGATATTGCCTATATACGGGGCTTTCTGTCCATTCACCAAACAGTAGGCATTACCGTTCCCCAAATGCCGATTCAATCCATCAGCATATCCTATAGGAACAGTGGCAATGCGTGAGTCACGGTGCAACACTCCCTTCCGGCTATAGCCAATAGTTTCATCTGCTGATACATTATGAATTTGCAAAATTGTAGTTTTCAGCGTACTTACGTTATGCAAGACACGATTGGTATAAGGATCAATCCCATACAATCCTATACCCAACCGTACCATATCAAATTGTGCTCCCGGATAGCGTTCGATACCCGCCGTATTACAAATATGACGTAAAATCTTATGCGTAAATCCGGCCTGCAATTCGGCCGAAGCGGCTTCAAACGTTTCAATCTGCTTTCGTGTAAAAGCATCGAAACGAGAAGAATCACTTCCCACCAGATGTGAAAAGACCGAACGTGGTATTACTGCCGACTGACGATTCAAACGTTCAACCAACGGTTTCATATCGTTATACGGATCGAACCCTAAGCGGTGCATGCCCGTATCAATTTTAATATGGATAGGGAAATTAGACACTCCTTCCCGTTCGGCAGCTTTAATCAGATCTTCCAAAATGCGAAAGCCATAAATATTCGGTTCAAGGCGATAGGCAAACATTGTCTTAAATGCCGTCACTTCTGGATTCATGATTATGACAGGGCAAGTAATGCCTGCCTTCCGCAAATCAGCTCCTTCATCTGCCACAGCCACAGCCAGGTAATCAACCCGATGTTCTTCCAAAGTCTTTGCCACTTCAAACGGACCAGCCCCGTATGCCGATGCCTTGACCATACACATCAATTTGGTCTCAGGTTTCAGTTTATTGCGGTAATAATTCAAATTATCGACCAAAGCATTCAGGTTTATTTCCAGAATTGTTTCGTGTACTTTCAACTCCAACAAATCCGTCACCTCATCAAAATGAAAAGCTCGTGCCCCCTTCACCAGGACGACATCGCCCCGTAACGAAGCAAGCACACCGGAAGCTATCAGTTCTTTCGTTGTCTGGAAAAATTGTTTATCCTTCACTTCGAAACGAGCCGAAGCAGCCGAAATCTCTTCGCCCACTCCTATTAACCGGTCTACTCCTCTACTATGAACCAAGTCTGCGACTTGGCGATAAAGCAATTTTCCCGGCTGCCCAGTCTCCAGAATGTCCGACAGAATCAACGTACGACGGCGCATTTTACCTTCAGACCGCCTTGCCATAAAATCAAGTGCTATGTCTAACGAAGCAAAATCTGAATTATAACTATCATTTATCAACACACAGCCGTTTTTACCCTCTTTCACTTCCAGCCGCATAGCTACCGGTTCCAGACAAGCCATCCGTTCGGCTATTGTCTCAGGCGAGACCATCAGATATAAAGCTACCGCCAGGCAATTCAGTGAATTTTCAATGGAAGCATCATCAATATACGGAATACGGTATTCTTTAAAAAATCCCAAATACCTATATTTTACAGTCGTACCCGTAGCATCTTTTTCTATTTTCTCGACAAAAAGAGGGCGTTCCACATCTTTCATTGACCAGGCAATTTCACGCGCTGCGAACAACGATTTCGCCACACAACTGCTTATCAGTTCATTATCGCCATTATAAATAATTACATCACAATCCTTAAACAAGAGCAATTTCTCCATACATTTCTCCTGCAAAGAAGTAAAATTCTCCTGGTGAGCACCACCTATATTAGTCAACACACCGATAGTGGGACGGATAATAGGCTCTAAGGCTTCCATTTCCCCCATTTCAGAAATACCTGCTTCGAAAATACCCAGTTCCGTATGTGAATCCATCATCCAAACCGACAAAGGAACACCGATCTGAGAATTATAACTGCGCGGCGAACGTGTAATTCTCCGTTCCGGGCTTAGCAACTGGTAAAGCCATTCCTTTACCACCGTTTTCCCATTACTTCCCGTAATTCCCACAACAGGGACATCGAATTGTTCACGATGCTTAGCAGCCAAGCGCTGTAAAGCTTTCAGCACATTACTCACGACCAGAAAGTTTATATCTTTACAGCCCTGCATCTTTTTCGGAATTTCAGTAACTACAAAATTATATACACCCCGTGCATACAATTCTTCAATATACTTATGGCCGTCATTGCGTTTAGTCTTCAGCGCAAAAAACAATGTTTCTTCCGGAAAACATAACGAACGACTATCAGTCAGTATCCAATCAACCTGTGCCGGACGGTCTCCGACACGATTTGCTCCTATTACGGAAACTATTTCTTCAATCGAGCTTGACATAGATTAATTTCATTTTGGACATCTAAGTACGCGAATTTTTCTTTTAGCGCTTCTATGTTTAACAGTATTTGACTTAAAAAACGCTGATATTGCTTCGAATCAGGGTCAAACGGACGATGTTCCAGTCCTTTTTTCACCACTTCCCAATCTTTAAGGAAGCGGTGGGTAGCCGGCGGGAAAAAAGTCTGCCCAAAACATTCCCATATATAATGGACAGCTTGGAATGACGGATGCAACATATCATCAGCATAAAAACGGTAATCACGTAATTCATCCACCATGATTTCATAAGAAGGAAAATAAAAACAACGGGCTGGATAGGCCTCTATCAGTTTTTGCACGGCCAACAACAACACAGATTTACTGATTTGATTACCATGCATACCATCTTTTACATGACGGATAGGACTCACTGTAAACAAAAAGTGCAAATCAGGCTTCAACGCTGACAACCTCTCCACCAACAAGGAATAAGCCCCTACGATTTCATCTACTCCCAACAACCGACGGTTAAAACAATTCCCAGGCAATTTATGACAGTTCCCCACTACCTGTCCGTTTTCTTTCCACTCATATACCCAAGCGGTTCCCCAAGTGAACATCACCCAATGTGCCTGATGCAGACATTCTCTAGCATGTAGCAACCGGGCATTGATTTTAGTCAGACATTCTTCGGGATTGCGCGACGAGAAACTGCTATGATGCATCAAGCTATACCAAACACCCTGATATTCCTTCAGATTTTCCTTATTATATATAAAAGGACAATCCACCTGCGAAATAGCCTCAGCTATCGAACTTGGATTGTATAACACACCAAACGGGTTCACATCACACCTGAATTTATAATCCATAAACAACTTCCCGATATTTTCAGCAAAGCAAGATCCCCACAACATCAACACATCCGAATGATTGACTGGAGGCATCCCTACAGGTAAATCCACTTTTGTTCTAAACTCCATAAACAGACTATATTCGTTATTTTTGGTACAAATGTAAACACTCTACACATATTTATTGTACTTTTGCACCATTAATATTGAAAAGAAATCAGATGGAACAAGCTACTTCTTACGAATTGTTGAACAAAATAGATAGTCCAAAGGATTTGCGCCATCTTCCAGCCGATTTACTTCCGGAAGTTTGCAAAGAGCTTAGGGAAATGATTATTGACGAACTTTCCCGTAATCCTGGGCATTTCGGTTCAAGCTTGGGAGTTATTGAATTGACAGTTGCCCTTCATTACGTATTCAACACTCCCTACGACCGCATCGTATGGGACGTAGGACATCAGGCATACGGTCACAAGATTCTGACCGGACGCCGTGACCAGTTCTGCACCAACCGGAAACTGAACGGTTTGTGCCCCTTTCCCTCACCTGCCGAAAGCGAATACGATACATTCACCTGCGGACACGCATCCAATTCCATCTCTGCCGCATTAGGGATGGCGGTCGCCGCCTCGCGAAAAGGAGAAGACGACCGGCATGTAGTAGCCATCATCGGAGACGGGTCAATGAGTGGCGGACTGGCTTTCGAAGGACTGAACAATGCCTCATCCACTCCCAATAACCTGTTGATTATCCTTAACGACAACAACATGGCCATCGACCGTAGCGTAGGAGGCATGAAACAATACCTGCTGAACCTGCAAACCTCGGAAGGATACAACCGTCTGCGTTTTGCCATCGCTCAAAAGCTGCGTAAAATAGGCATTCTGACAGAAGAACGCCAAAAAAGCCTGCTGAGGTTCAACAACAGCCTAAAATCGGTATTGACCCAACAGCAAAACATTTTCGAAGGAATGAACATCCGCTATTTCGGGCCAGTAAACGGACACGACGTGCTTTCACTGACCAAAGTCCTGAAAGAAATAAAGGACATGAAAGGACCAAAACTGTTGCATATCCATACCGTTAAAGGCAAAGGGTTCAAACCGGCTGAAAAAGAAGCGACCCTTTGGCACGCTCCCGGAAAATTCAATAAAGAAACCGGTGAACGTATCATTCCTGACACTACCGGAATGCCTCCCTTGTTTCAGGACGTATTTGGCAATACCTTATTGGAACTGGCAAGGCAAAACAAGAAAATTATCGGTGTCACCCCTGCCATGCCTACCGGATGTTCGATGAACATATTGATGAAAGCCATGCCCGACCGGGCTTTTGACGTAGGCATCGCCGAAGGACACGCCGTAACTTTTTCAGGAGGAATGGCAAAAGAAGGATTACAACCGTTCTGTAATATCTACTCATCATTTATGCAACGTGCCTACGATAACATCATTCACGACATAGCTATCCAGCGGTTGAACGTAGTGCTATGCCTAGACCGTGCAGGATTGGTAGGAGAAGACGGACCGACTCATCACGGTATATTCGATTTGGCTTATTTGCGCCCTATTCCTAACTTGACCATCGCATCACCATACGACGAGCACGAGCTACGTAAACTGATGTACACAGCACAACTACCCGACCAAGGACCATTCGCTATCCGATATCCACGTGGCAGAGGAACACAGACTGACTGGGAATGTCCGTTTGAAGCCATCGAGGTAGGAAAAGGCAGAAAGCTGAAAGACGGTTCCGACCTTGCCGTTATCACCATCGGTCCTATCGGCAACGATGCCGCACAGGCTATTACCGAAAGCGAGGCACATACAGGGAAGAGCATTGCCCATTATGACTTACGTTTTCTGAAACCATTAGACGAAGCCATGCTCCACGAAATAGGAAAACGATTCCATCGTATCGTTACCGTAGAAGACGGCATCCTGAAAGGAGGAATGGGTAGTGCCATACTCGAATTCATGTCCGATAACGGATATACACCTGTCGTCAAACGACTGGGCATCCCCGACCGTTTCATTCCACACGGACCCGTAGAAGCCTTACATGCCATCTGTGGTATAGACAAGACAACGATATATAACACACTTATTCATTTACTTGAAGTATGAAAATCATTATTGCAGGAGCAGGCGCAGTAGGCACCCATCTTGCCAAACTGCTGGCTGGAGAAAAACAAGACATCATCCTCATGGATGAAGACGAAGACAGACTGGGAAAACTTGGCAACAATTTCGACCTGATGACGGTCAACATCTCTCCTACTTCCATATCCGGACTGAAAGAAGCAGGAACGGCAAATGCCGACTTGTTTATAGCCGTCACTCCCAACGAGAGCCAGAACATGACCGCCTGCATGCTTGCTGCCGGACTAGGAGCCAAGAAAACCGTAGCCCGTATCGACAATTACGAATACTTGCTGCCTAAATACCAGGAATTTTTCGCCAAACGTGGAGTACATTCACTCATCTACCCTGAAATGCTGGCAGCAAAAGACATTGTCGACGCAGTCAAGATGAGCTGGATACGCCAGTGGTGGGAGTTTGCAGGAGGCGCACTCGTGCTTATCGGAACCAAGATGCGGGAAACGGCCGAAATCTTAAACATTCCCCTCTACGAACTAGGCGGACAAAACATTCCATTCCACATCGTTGCCATCAAGCGTGGCAATGAAACCATCATCCCCAGAGGTGATGACTCTATCCTGCTGAACGATATTGTGTATTTTACCACCACAAAAAAATACATACCCTATATCCGCAAAATTGCAGGCAAAGAAAACTATGCCGACGTGCGTAACGTGATGATTATGGGAGGAAGCCGCATCGCCGTGCGCACAGTACAATACATGCCCGAATACATGCGTACCAAAATTATCGAAAGCGACTATGCACGTTGCAATCGCCTGACCGAACTGGTAGACGATAAAGTAATGATTATCAACGGAGACGGACGAGACTTAGACCTGCTGACAGAAGAGGGCATCAAAAACACTGAAGCATTCGTTGCCCTGACCGGAAGCGCCGAAACAAATATCCTTGCCTGCCTTGCAGCCAAACGGATGGGTGTGAGCAAAACCGTAGCACAAGTAGAAAACGTAGACTACATCAGTATGGCTGAAAGCATGGACATAGGCTGTGTCATCAACAAGAAATTCATCGCAGCAAGCCATATTTACCAGATGATGCTGGATGCAGACGTATCGAACGTGAAATGTCTTACCTTTGCCAATGCCGATGTAGCAGAGTTTACCGTCAAGGCAGGAGCACGCATCACCCGTTCGCAGGTAAAAGATGCCGGATTACCCAAAGGAGCTACCATCGGAGGACTGATACGAAACGGAGAAGGTATCTTGGTAACAGGTAACACTACCATTCAGGAAAACGACCACGTTGTGGTGTTCTGCCTGAACATGATGATTAAAAAATTAGAAAAATTCTTCAATTAAGAAGCTGTTTTGAATTTATCGTGCGATGATTTGGGATGAGTTTTTGAGGCATTTTCGCTTCTGTGATGAGGAAGATAGCGGGCTATCTGACGAAGAACAGGAGCGAAAAAGACCAAAAAATCGCCCAAAGCACACACGAAAACGGATACATCAAGCCAAGAAAAACTTTTTGGAGAAATTCAAAACAGCTTCTAAGAAGATTGTTAGATGTAATCATAAAATGGAAGAATCTTGCATACGAGTTTTGTGATGTATGCAAGATTCTTCCTTATTTTTCTCAGATCCCGTGTGCGTTCGCTTCTTTGTTGATTTTCTTAATCAATCCCTGCAATACGGCACCCGGTCCGCATTCTACGAATTCAGTGGCTCCGTCGGCAATCATGTTTTGTACGGTCTGTGTCCAGCGTACCGATGCGGTTAATTGGGCTACTAAGTTAGCTTTGATTTCAGCCGGGTCTGTATGCGGTCTGGCATCTACATTCTGGTAGATGGGGCATTTCGGCGCATGGAATTCCGTGGTGTTGATAGCCGCTTCCAGTTCTACTTTAGCCGGGTTCATCAACGGAGAATGGAAAGCACCGCCTACCTTCAGCGGAAGGGCACGTTTCGCTCCGGCTGCTTTCATCAGTTCGCAAGCCTTGTTGATGCCTTCGATAGAACCTGAGATGACGATTTGTCCCGGGCAATTGAAGTTAGCGGCTACGCATACTTCGCCCTCCTGGCTTACCTGTGCACAGATTTCTTCCACTTTCTCGTCGGGCAAAGCGATGATAGCCGCCATGGTAGAGGGTTGCATTTCGCAAGCCTTCTGCATCGCCATGGCACGGGCATATACCAGCTTCAATCCGTCTTCGAACGACAAGGCTCCGGCAGCTACCAGTGCCGAGAATTCGCCTAATGAGTGTCCGGCGGTCATTTCGGGCTTGAACTCATCGCCTAAACACAATGCCGAGATAACCGAGTGCAGGAATACGGCAGGCTGGGTCACCTTGGTCTGGCGCAAATCTTCGTCAGTGCCGTTGAACATGATATCCGTAATGCGGTATCCTAAGATTTCGTTCGCTTTCTCGAATAATTCTTTCGCCAGTGGAGAGGTCTCGTAAAGGTCTTTTCCCATACCTACGAATTGTGCTCCCTGGCCGGGGAATACAAATGCTTTCATATCGATTGTTTTTTAAGTTAATGTTTGGGACAAAGATAGTGATTTTAATGAAGAATGAAGAAGGAAGAATGAAGAAACAATGTTCGGCGTTAGCCAATTCCGTGCGGAGAGGGAATACATAAGCCAATTCTTCATTCTCAATTCTTCATTCTCAATTCTTCATTTACCCTTAGGGGAACCGGTGCAAAGAAATGGTTCAGCGGTCCGTGCCCTTCTCCGATATGCACGTCTTTTCCCGACAAGATACCTTGATAGACGTATGCCTTGGCTTTCCGGACCGCTTCTTCCAAGGGTTCTCCCAAGGCAAGATACGTGGCAATGGCAGAGGAAAGGGTGCATCCGGTGCCGTGCGTGTTGCGGCTTTCGATTTTGGGTGAAGAAAACAGGTGAGGCCGGTCTTCTCCTTTTATATATAGCACGTCGCACATCTCCGCCTCGTTCAGGTGTCCGCCTTTGACCAGGACCGCCTGGCTTCCGAAGGCGAGCAATTCTTTTGCGGCTTTTTCCATGTCGGGTATCGTGGCGATGCGTTTTCCCGTCAGCACTTCCGCTTCGCTCAGATTGGGCGTGATAAGGGTGGCGAGGGGCATCAGCAAGGAGGTCAGTGCCTCGATGGCATCGTCTTCTATGAGCTTGCACCCGCTGGTTGAGACCATGACGGGGTCGAGCACGATGTATTTATAATAAGGTGTAAACCTGTGCAGGAATTCGGCTATGGCACGGATGGTTCCGGCGTCATTCAGCATGCCTATCTTTACGGATATAGGTGGGATATCCGTCATAACCGCTTGGATTTGCCCTTGGATATAGGTGGGAGGCACGGCGTGGATGCCTGTTACTCCGCAGGTGTTCTGTACGGTGATGGCGGTTATGGCGCTTGCCGCATAGGCTCCCAAGGCAGAAATGGTCTTGATGTCTGCCTGTATGCCGGCTCCTCCGCTGCAATCGGAACCGGCGATGGTCAATATGCATGGGTAGTGTTTCATGTCTTTGGTGTCTGGATGATTCAGGTTGCAAAGGTAGGAAATTTCCCGTTATCTTGTTCGGACCTGCTTTAAAACGTCTGTCTGGGTGTGTGATATGTCTTATGCGGTTAGGTATGTTTTATATTCCGCCAGCCGGAACGTATATTCCACGGGCTGGAACGTATGTTCCATGGGCTGGAATGTACGTTCCAGCCCATGGAATATAAAAACAAGACGGCTTTGCCGGGAAATATAGCCTGTTGGGGGGATAAACAGAGCCGGCTGAAAAGCAGGATGCAAGGAGCCGGAAGCGGTCTTTTACCCTTTTTGTATCTGATACGATAAAGCAATGCATGGTTGTTGTATGATGTACGAAAACTATTTGTTTGAAGAATAATGTTTAATAACATGATAAATAATTTATGTATTTGTGTACAACGTATGCAAAAAGTGTTTATATTTGCAGTGTTCAAAGAAAAATACTCATGGAAAAGCAAACCGGAAATAACCAGATAATAGACGTTCACGTGTCGGTCGACTGCGTGGTGATAGGTTTTGATGGTGAGCAGTTCCGTGTGCTTTTAGTCCGGCAGATCGGCAAGGGTGCAGGGAGTGGATATAACGACATGAAGCTTCCGGGGAGTCTGATTTATGCTGATGAGGATTTGGACGATGCGGCCAAACGGGTGCTTACGGAATTGACGGGTTTGAAGAATATCCGGATGAATCAATTCAAGGCTTACGGTTCGAAAGACCGTACGTCGGATCCACGGGATGTGTTGTGGCTGGAACATTTTCACCGGATAACGAAAAATAAGGTGGGACGGATTGTAACCGTTGCCTATTTGTCGTTGTTGAAGATAGACCGCCGTAGCACGAATCTTTCGGCTACTTATGATGCTTGCTGGATGCCGGTATCGGAGGTGAAGGGTTTGGCTTTTGATCATTTGCGTGTCCTCAAAGATGCGCTGGTGGTTCTCCGCCATTATGTGGAAAGTTCGCCTTCGGTGATGTTTGACTTGCTTCCCCGTAAATTTACGGCAGCCCAGTTGCGCGTGCTTTATCAGCTGGTGTATGATAAAGAGTTTGATGTGCGTAATTTCCATAAGAAAATCGCTTTGTTGCCGTACGTGGTTCCATTGGAGGAAAAGGAAAAGGGAGTTGCGCATCGTGCCGCACGGTATTATCGTTTTGACAGGAAGATATATAATAAACATAAATAAACGTACTGTACTATGTATTTGTTAGGGTATGATATTGGTAGTTCTTCGGTGAAAGCCAGTTTGGTAAACGCCGGGACAGGTAAATGTGTGGCTTCGGCTTTCTATCCGAAAACGGAAGCGGAAATTATCGCCGTTCATCCGGGATGGGCTGAGCAGAAGCCGGAAATGTGGTGGGCTAACTTGAAGTTGGCTACAGAAGCTATTATGAATGAAAGCGGGGCAAAGAAAGAAGAAATTGCCGCTATCGGCATTTCTTATCAGATGCATGGCTTGGTTTGTGTAGACAAACAGCAGCAAGTGCTTCGTCCGGCTATCATTTGGTGCGATTCGCGTGCTGTTCCTTATGGGGAGAAAGCTTTTCAGACATTGGGCGAAGAGAAGTGTCTTTCGCATTTGCTGAACTCTCCGGGTAACTTTACCGCTTCGAAATTGGCGTGGATTAAGGAGAATGAACCGGATGTCTTCTCGCAGATTTATAAAATCATGCTGCCGGGCGATTACATTGCCATGCGTCTGACTGGTGAAATCTGTACTACCGTTTCTGGTTTGTCGGAAGGTATGTTTTGGGATTTCCAGGCAAACGATGTCGCTCAGTTCCTGCTTGATTATTATGGTTTCGACCGTTCGTTGATAGCTGATATCCGTCCTACTTTTTCCGAACAAGGAAGAGTGACCGCCGTTGCCGCCGCCGAATTAGGATTGAAAGAAGGAACTCCGGTGACCTACCGTGCGGGCGACCAGCCGAATAACGCACTTTCTCTGAATGTTTTCAATCCGGGTGAGATTGCCTCTACCGCAGGTACATCGGGAGTCGTTTATGGTGTAAACGGTTCGGTTAATTACGATCCTCAATCACGTGTGAACACGTTTGCTCATGTAAATCATACGGCAGACCAAACTCGTTTGGGTGTATTGCTTTGCATTAACGGTACGGGTATACTGAATTCATGGGTGAAGCGTACGGTAGTACCCGCAGGTGTTTCGTATGCAGAAATGAACGACCTCGCTGCTCAGGCACCGATTGGGGCAGGTGGTATCAGTATCCTTCCTTTCGGTAACGGAGCGGAACGTATGCTTCAGAATCGGGAAACAGGATGCTCTATCCATGGCATTAACTTTAATCTGCATACGCGCAACCATATCATCCGTGCGGCACAGGAAGGTATTGTCTTCTCGTTTAAGTATGGCATCGACATCATGAGGAATATGGGAATGGATGTACAAAAAATCCATGCCGGGCATGCCAATATGTTCCTTAGCCCGATATTCCGCAATACGCTGGCTGGAGTGACCGGTGCGACTATTGAACTTTATGATACCGATGGTTCGGTAGGTGCAGCAAAAGGTGCAGGTATGGGCGCAGGCATTTATAAGAATAATGATGAGGCGTTTGCTACCTTGGATAAGCTGGCTGTCATCGAACCGGATGCGGCTAATAAATCGGCATACGAAGATGCCTACCAACGTTGGCTGGAATGCATGCATAAGGTAGGTTTTTGAGTTTTTTAGTTCTTTAGTTTTTTAGTTTCTTAGTTTAATGCTTCTTTGGGCATTATGTGTGCATTCGTTGGTATCATCATCGTAGAGACGATGTGCACATCGTCTCTACAGAAGGTGCGAAAACACAAGGAGGCTAAAAACTCACAAACTTAAGAACTCACAAACTTAAGAACTCACAAACTTAAAAACTCATAAACTTAAAAACTCACAAACTTAAAAACTCACAAACTTAAAAACTCACAAACTTAAAAACTCAATACATTAACTTTTAAACAAATAAAACTATGGCAACAAAAGAGTATTTTCCTGGTATTGGTAAAATCAAATTCGAAGGTGTAGAAAGCAAGAACCCGATGGCTTTCCGTTATTATGATCCTGAAAAAGTCGTAATGGGTAAGAAGATGAAAGACTGGTTGAAGTTTTCTATGGCATGGTGGCACACTCTTTGTGCAGAAGGTGGCGACCAGTTCGGTGGTGGAACAAAGAAATTCCCTTGGAAAGGAAATCCTGATAAGGTACAAGCTGCCAAAGACAAGGTGGATGCCGGTTTCGAATTCATGCAGAAAATGGGCATCGAGTATTATTGCTTCCACGATGTAGACCTTTGCGATGAAGCCGATACAATTGAAGAATATGAAGCTAACCTGAAAGAAGTGGTGGCTTATCTGAAGCAGAAACAAGCTGAAACTGGCATCAAACTGTTGTGGGGTACGGCTAATGTATTCGGTCATGCACGTTATATGAACGGTGCTGCTACCAATCCGGACTTTGATGTTGTAGCACGTGCTGGTGTTCAAATCAAGAATGCCATTGATGCAACAATCGAACTCGGCGGTAGTAACTATGTGTTCTGGGGCGGACGTGAAGGCTATATGTCGTTGCTGAACACCGACCAGAAACGTGAAAAAGAGCACTTGGCGCAGATGTTGACCATCGCCCGCGACTATGCACGCGCCAAAGGCTTTACCGGTACCTTCTTGATTGAGCCGAAACCGATGGAACCGACCAAGCACCAGTATGACGTGGATACTGAAACCGTAGTAGGTTTCTTGAAGGCCCACAATCTGGACAAGGACTTCAAGGTAAATATCGAAGTAAACCACGCTACCTTGGCCGGCCATACCTTCGAACATGAATTGTGCGTAGCTGTAGACAACGGCATGCTGGGTTCTATCGACGCCAACCGCGGTGATTACCAGAACGGATGGGATACCGACCAGTTCCCGATTGACAACTACGAACTGACCCAGGCCATGATGCAGATTATCCGAAACGGCGGTCTGGGCAACGGCGGTACGAACTTCGACGCCAAGACCCGTCGCAACTCTACCGACCTGGAAGATATCTTCATTGCACACATCGCAGGTATGGATGTAATGGCACGTGCTCTGCTGAGTGCAGCCAAATTGCTGGAAGAATCTCCTTACAAGAAGATGCTGGCAGACCGTTACGCTTCGTTCGATGCTGGTAAGGGCAAAGAATTTGAAGAAGGCAAGCTGACGCTGGAAGATGTTGTGGCATACGCCAAGACCGTAGGCGAACCGAAACAGACTAGCGGCAAGCAAGAATTGTATGAAGCTATTGTGAATATGTATTGCTGATAGTTGAATGAAGAATTAAGAATGAAGAGTGAAGAATAGGCGGATGTAACCCCGGTTCTTCATTCTTCGTTCTTCGTTCTTCATTTTTTTTGTTCTTCATTCTTTACCTTATTTGTTTTTATATCATGGATTACGCCGAAAAAGGAAGTAAAACTTATCTTTTTACGATTGTGCTTGTAGCCGTGTTGGGAGGGTTGCTGTTCGGATATGATACAGCAGTCATTTCGGGTGCGGAAAAAGGATTGCAGGCATTCTTCTTGGGAGCGGAAGATTTTGTATATACGGATGGATGGCACGGCTTTACATGTGCCAGCGCGCTCATTGGCTGCATTATCGGCAGTGCTGTTTCTGGTTATATGGCTTCGAATTGGGGCCGGAAAAAATCGTTGATATTTGCCGGTATCATGTTTTTTATTTCTGCATTGGGCTCGATGGTACCTGAATTCTTGTTTTTCGAGCATGGGGTGCCGACTTATCCGTTGCTTATCGCTTTTAATATTTATCGTGTCATAGGAGGAGTAGGGGTAGGGCTTGCTTCTGCAATTTGTCCGATGTACATCGCTGAAGTGGCTCCGTCTAATATCCGAGGTACATTGGTATCGTGGAATCAGTTTGCCATTATTTTTGGTCAGCTGGTCGTATATATGGTGAATTTCTTTATTCTGGGCGATCATACCAATCCTGTTATAGAATCTATCGGTCAGGGCATCAATGCTGTGGCTCCAGGAAGTGATCCGTGGACCATATCTACCGGATGGCGTTATATGTTTGGTAGTGAAGCTGTACCGGCAGGGTTATTTGCCTTACTGATTTGTTTTGTGCCCGAGACTCCGCGTTACCTCGTCATGGCTGGAGAAGATGACAAAGCACTTTCCGTGCTTTGTAAAATCAATGGAAAGACGGAAGGGAATAACATTCTGAACGAGATAAGAAATACCATTACGGAAAAAACCGAGAAAGTATTTACTTACGGTGTACTTGTTATTTTCGTCGGTATTATGTTGAGTGTGTTCCAGCAGGCTGTAGGTATCAATGCTGTGCTTTATTATGCTCCGCGAATTTTTGATGACATGGGTATGGCGAATCCTATGATGCAAACCATTATCATGGGTATTGTCAATATTCTGTTTACGCTTATTGCTATCTTTACGGTTGAAAAATGGGGACGTAAACCCTTGCTTATCACAGGTTCTATCGGGATGGCTATCGGTGCCTTGGGGGTAGCGTTTACTTTCGGACATGCCGGTGTGGAGCTGGTGACGATGTTGAGCATCATGGTTTATAGCGCTTCATTCATGATGTCATGGGGACCTATTTGCTGGGTGCTCATTTCAGAAATATTTCCTAATACGATTCGGGGAGCTGCTGTAGCCATTGCCGTGGCTTTCCAATGGATATTCAATTGGATTGTGAGTGCTTCGTTTGTCCCCATGTTCAATATGCAGACAAGCAATGACCCTGATTTCGGACATTGGTTTACTTATGGTCTTTATGGGGCTATCTGTATTATAGCTGCGCTGTTTGTATGGAGGCTGGTTCCGGAGACCAAGGGAAAGACACTGGAAGATATGAGTAATCTTTGGAAACGGAAACGCTGATTTCGGCTTTTCCGGACAGGAAATAATCTCAAGGAGTTAGAAGTCTTTACATTTTACTTCTAACTCCTTTTGTTTTTTTCAGGTGAAATGCTTTTATGGCATCGTTTCTGTTATGATAAAGAAGGAGCAGTCAGGTTCTTATGTTTGATAACACTTTGCGGTGGAAAAAGAGATAAAAAATTGTTGAATATGGCCTTAATGTAATTAAAATACATATATTTGCAACTGAGATTTAAAATAATAAATTCAGTATGAATTCGAATAACAATCATGTCGTCATTATGGCAGGAGGAGTGGGAAGTCGGTTCTGGCCGATGAGTACTACTGATTTCCCCAAGCAGTTCATTGATGTTTTAGGATGTGGAAAGACGTTGCTTCAGCTTACGGTTGAACGTTTTCGTGATGTGTGCGGAGTGGAAAATATGTGGATTGTCACATCGGCGGCTTATGCAGAGCTGGTGAAAGGACAGCTTCCAGATATTAATCCCGAGCATATTTTATTAGAACCTTGCCGTAGAAATACGGCTCCATGTATAGCGTATGTGAGTTGGAAAATCAAAGCGAAGAATCCCAAGGCAAATATAGTGGTTACTCCGAGTGATCACATAGTGATGGATTTGCGTGAGTTTGTAAGGGTAGTCAATTCTGCTTTGAAGTTTACGGCCGACTCTGATGCCATTGTCACTCTGGGTATGCAGGCTACGCGTCCTGAAACAGGATATGGATATATTGAAGGTGATCTTTCTATGGCATGTCCTTCCAATAAAGAAATCTACCGGGTAGATGCATTCAAGGAAAAACCGGATTTGGAAACGGCCAAACGATACTTACAACGGAAAAATTATTTCTGGAATGCCGGTATATTCATTTGGAATGTCAGCACCATCGTCAATGCTTTTCGGGTGTACCAGCCTACTATGTCGAACATTTTCGAAGGATTGCTGCCTTATTATTATACAGAGGTGGAACAGGAGAAAATAGACAAGCTTTTCCCTACGTGCGAAAACATTTCTATCGACTATGCCATCATGGAAAAAGCAGAAGAAATTTATGTGTTCCCGGCTTCATTCGGTTGGAGTGACTTGGGTACATGGGGATCGTTGCACGATAACTTGCATAAAGACGCTCATAATAATGTATGCATCGGAGAAAACATTCATTTGCACGAAAGCCGTAATTGCATTGTACATACTACCGAAGAAAAGAAAGTGGTGGTACAAGGACTTGACGGTTACATCGTTGCTGAAAAAAATGACCGTCTGCTGATTTGCCGCTTGAGTGAAGAACAGCGCATCAAGGAATTTGCTGCAGAATAAAAAAACACTACGGATTACACAGATAAAAAATCTGCTTATGAGATTTTATCCGTGTAATCCGCAGTGATGGATTTAGCCTTTCAGGGCGGCAAGGGCTGCCTCGTAATCAGGCTCTTGGGTGATTTCAGGTACCAGTTCGGTATAAACTATTTTGCCTTCCGGATTGATGATAACCACCGCCCGTGCCAGTAGTCCGCACAATACACCGTCAGTCATCAGTACGCCATATTTTTCTCCGAAATCGGACGTATAGCGATAGTCTGATAGTGGAATGACGTTCTCAATGCCTTCTGTCGTGCAGAACCGTCCTTGGGCAAAAGGCAGGTCTTTCGAGATTGCCAATACAATGGTATCACTCATTTGGGCTGCCAGTTGGTTGAATTTACGTACCGATGCTGCGCATACTCCTGTATCCATGCTGGGGAAGATGTTCAGCAGGGCATATTTCCCTTTGGTGTCTGCCAGGGTGAAACTACTTAAATCCCCTTTTACCAGTGAAAAATCAGGAGCTTGCGTTCCTGTTTTTACAAATTCACCTGCCAGGGTGACAGGGTTTCCTTGAAATGCTGTTTTTGCCATATTTACTTTGTATATCAATTAAACTTCTATGTAAAGTTAACAAAAGAACCTCGATTTTGGTTGTGCAAGTTTATGCTTTTTGCTATTTTTATGTTTTTCGAATAGTTCTTTTTATTCTCCTTCTACTTTACATTCATGAAAATGCATTTCGTGTTCGGCTTTTTCACGTGGAAAGGCAAAGTAGGTACAGACGGCTTGTGTGCATACTTCGCCTGCTTCATTGGTGAGGGTTGCTTCGATGGTGATAATGTTTCTTCGTTGCTCACGGATGGAAGCGCGGATGGTAAGCAGCTTGTCAGTGGTATGTACTGGTTTCAGGTAACGGGTTTCCATTTTTGAAGTGACGCCTGCGGTTTGTAGTTTACGCATGACGACCCATCCGCATGTTTCGTCGAGCAATAAAGCCTGGATGCCTCCATGCAGTGTGTCCAGCCATCCCTGGTATTTTTCATCAGGTTTCCAGTAACTGACGATACTGTCTCCATCTTCATAAAATTCCATTTTCAGTCCTGAAGGATTTTGCGGAGCACATCCGAAACAGTTATATCCCTTCATGCCTTCCCATGGGTTGATAATTTTTTTCATAACTTTGTCAATTGATGATATAATCTGTGCAGGCGCGGTCTTGTCTGTATCCATTCAGGATTCCGGCAGCAGCCAGGTGGTCGGGGTGAATTGAATAGGCTTTCATATCTTCCAGTGTGTCAAATTCACTTTCCAGGCAGATGTCCCATTTTTCATCCGGATTGATGTTCAGTCCTACAAAGATGTGCCGGATAGTCGGTATGCGGGCCGGTAAGGCTTCGATGGCTTCCTTGAAGCGGTGCATAACGTCTTGTTTTTCGGTTTGTGTCAGTGTCTCTTTCAGCTTGAATAATACAATATGTTTTACCATGATGTAAAAGTTTTAAAATTTATGCTTGTGTCTATTGCTACAAATGTAAGTATTTTCCGGATTACGGCGATTGTTTCAAGGGGCTTTTTTCATTTCGGATTTATGGATTTTATTTTTCATGGATGTCCTCATTCAGCCAATGTCTCATTCTTGTAAATTCAAGGTATAAAATATGCTGAAAAAACGTTTTTTTGATGCGGGCAGGAGAAAAATGTGTATATTTGTGCAAATTATCCACATCTAAAAACCAGTAAAGCATGATTATCATCGGTATTGCCGGAGGAACAGGCTCCGGAAAAACAACAGTCGTAAAAAGTATAGTCGATAGTTTGCCTGCCAACGAAGTGGCATTATTGCCTTTGGACTCGTATTATAAGGACAGTAGCCATATACCTGTAGAGGAACGCCAGAACATAAATTTCGACCATCCTGATGCATTCGATTGGGAACTTTTGTCGAAACAGGTGGAGATGCTCCGGCAGGGAAAAGCGATAGAACAGCCGGTTTATTCTTATCTGACTTGTACACGACAACCTGAAACCATTCATATAGAACCGCGTAAAGTGGTGATAATCGAAGGTATTCTGGCATTAAGTGATAAGCGCTTGCGGGATTTGATGGATTTGCGGGTGTTTGTGGATGCAGATTCGGATGAACGGTTGATCCGGGTTATCCAGCGGGACGTGATTGAGCGCGGACGTACAGCCGAAGCCGTGATGGACCGGTATGTAAAGGTGCTGAAACCGATGCATCAGGAGTTTATTGAACCAGCCAAGCAATATGCAGACTTGATTGTTCCACAAGGTGGACACAACTGGAAGGCTATCGAGATACTGAAGCTATATATAGAAAAAATCATTGGCCGATGAAAACAGTTGTTTTCTGGAGTTGGATAGGACTGATATGTTGGCTGTCGGTAGCTTGTAGTGGCAGGCAGTCGGCAGGAGGTGAGGCGAATGTTGATTTGCCTGTCATTAAAGAACGTGGAGAACTGGTGGTGCTTACTGCCAACAGTTCTACTTCCTATTTCAATTATCGGGGCGAACCGATGGGATTTCAATATGAGTTGGCACAGCAGTTCGTGCACTCGCTGGGATTGAAAATGAAGCTGAAGGTGGTGAACAATCCTTCGGAAATGGTGCGATGCCTGCTGGAAGGTAAAGGCGACCTCATAGCTTATAATCTGGATATTACACAGGCGTGGAAAGACAGTCTGATTTATTGTGGTGAGGAGAATATTACGCATCAGGTCGTAGTACAACGCAGAGGTAGAGATGCAGTGAAAGATGTGACCCAGTTAATTGACAAAGATGTGTATGTAAGTCCCGGAAAGTACTATGAACGTCTGGTTCATTTGAATGAAGAGCTGGGAGGAGGCATACGTATTCATTTGGTAGATGCTGACAGCTTGTCGACCGAGGATTTGATTACGCAGGTGGCTGAAGGTAAGATAGATTATACCGTAGCTACCAATGAAGTGGCAAAGATAAACCGTACATATTATTCTAACTTGGATATCAGGCTGGTGGTCAGTTTCGACCAGCGTGCTTCGTGGGCAGTACGTAAAACATCGCCTTTGCTTGCCCAGGCAGCAGATAAATGGCACAAGGAAAATATCAATTCACCGGAATTTAAGGCAAGTGCACGCCGTTATTTTGAACTTAACAAGCAGCCGGTGCATGGTTCTATTCTCTCGGTGAAGGATGGAAAGATATCGCATTACGATGATTTGTTCCGTAAGTATGCTAAAGAAATCGGATGGGATTGGCGGTTGCTTGCAGCATTGGTTTATACGGAATCGAATTTCAATCCGGATGTAGTGTCGTGGGCCGGTGCTAAAGGACTGATGCAGCTGATGCCTGTTACGGCTCATGCTATGGGGATTCCAAGGGGCAAGGAGCAAGACCCGGAAGAGAGTATCAAAGGAGGGGTAAAGTATATAGCCCAGTTGCAGAATATTTTCCGGAAGGTGGATGACAAGGATGAGCAGGTGAAGTTCGTATTGGCGGCTTACAATGCAGGAGCAGGACACATAACCGATGCCATGGCTTTGGCGAAGAAATATGGAAAAGACCCTTATCGGTGGGAGCACCATGTAGACCATTATATCTTGCTGAAGAGCAATGAGGAATATTATCAGGATCCGGTTTGTAAAAACGGTTATTTCCGTGGTACGGAAACTTATAATTTTGTGCGTGATGTAATGGGGCGTGCCGACCTTTACAAAAAGAAAATCAAAAGGTAAACATCATTTGAATTGTTCGATGATTTGGTTTAGTTCATGGATGTTCACAAATCCGCTTTGTCTCCATAGCTGTTTGCCGTTTTTGAATATCATAAGTGTAGGCACAGAGTGTACTGCATAATGCTGGGCTATTTGAGGATTCTTGTCGATGTTTATTTGGATAATCCGGATGGCATCTCCTTGCATTGCTTTCAGTTGTTTCAAGATAGGTGTCATAGCCTTGCAAGGTGTACACCATTCTGCGTAGATGTCTACCAGTACAGGAGTGGATGATGTAACTAAATCTGCAAACGTTTCCATAATCGTAATGCTTTTAGTGGGTCATAGTCTGATTGGGCGAATGTATCTGTTATTATAACATTTCCGGTTCTTGTTTTGTTCGGCAGGAACCGGGGATTTTTTGATAAAGATGAGGCACGACCCGGAAAGAGAATGTTCTTCTTTCCAAGTCGTGCCTCGTCTTTGTATATAAAAAGGTTTATTTCTTGCTCGGATTGTAACGGGCGTTCAGTCCTTCAACAATTTCATCGGTGATGTTGAATGCGTCGTCTGCATACAGCAGATTGTCGAATCCGGTATTGCTGATAATCAGGCTATATCCTTTGTCTTTGTTATAGATTTTCAGGAATGAATTGATGGAGTCGCGCAATTGCAAGCTGTTCTTTTGGTTTTCTGTCTGTAGTTCGTTGGTTAATTTTTCTTGCAGTTCTTGCAATTTCTGCTGTTTTTGGACAATACGTACTCTTTCTTGTTCGGCACGCTCTTGACTTACAAAACCATTGTTTTCCAATTTGCGTTGGAATTCGCGCATATCGTTGTCCAAGTCTTTGGCTTTTTCGTTCAAGGTAGTACGGATATTTTCCTCCTTCTGAATCATCTGTTCGTTCAGGTCGTTCCAGAACTTGTATTTAGTCAGCAATGAGTCTATTTCGACGTATGCTATTTTCATACTTCCCGGTACGGTAGCTGTAATTTCCGTCGAGTTTCCATTCTCTGCTTTCTTGTCAGTGCATTGTGTGAACATCAGCGCAAGAGCCAATGCCAAAAATCCATTCAGGACATACTTCATTTTTTTCATCATGTTTTTTCAGTATCTTAGTTATTAATTGTTTTCCTGTTCTTTTCCGTTAGGCATACGTTCGGCAATGGCATGCGGATTCGTTTGCCTTGCCTCGCGATCTTGCGATTGTACGCACCCGATACCCTTCCTACGCAACGCCTTGTTGCCGCTGACGTGGGTATTAGGGAATCTTCCGTTTTTTGTAAAGAGTATCTTTACAGAGAATAGTGCTATGCTGATAGCAACTATTAACACAGTAAAGAGGATAGTCTTAAGCATTTCTATTAATTTTGTGCTGCAAAGATATACTTTTTGTTATCGAAATTGGATGTTTGTCCTTGAAAAAAGCGGGGAGTATCCTCATTAATTCGTATTTTTAACTTATTTTTACGGAAGTAGAAAAATAAACACTTGATTTATGGAGAAAAAAGATTTGAAACCTGTTATTGTCTTCCAATATTTTGAAGAAGTGTGCCAGGTGCCTCGTCCTTCCAAGAAGGAAGAAAAAATAAGAGCTTATCTGTTGGATTTTGCCCAGAAGCACGGGTTGCATGCCCGGACCGATGATGCTGGAAATGTATTGATAGAGAAGCCGGCTTCGCGGGGCAAGGAGAATTTGAAAACGGTAATTCTCCAGTCGCACATGGATATGGTGTGTGAGAAAAACAAGGATACACAGCATAACTTCGAAACCGACCCGATAGAAACATATATTGACGGGGAATGGTTGAGAGCCAGAGGAACCACGTTGGGAGCCGATAATGGAATCGGAATGGCAGCCGAACTTGCCTTGCTGGCTTCGGATGATGTGGAACACGGACCTGTACAATGCTTGTTTACGGTGGACGAAGAAACAGGACTGACCGGTGCTTTCGCTTTGAAAGAAGGTTTTATGAAAGGGGATATCCTGATAAACCTGGACTCGGAGGATGAAGGGGAGTTATTTATCGGTTGTGCCGGAGGGGCGGGTACAACAGCGGTATTTCCTTGCCCGATGACGCATGCACCCGAAGGATATTTCTTTTTCCGTGTAGTTGTAAAAGGACTTACTGGAGGTCATTCAGGGGGTGATATAAATAAGAACCGTGCGAATGCTAACAAATTGTTGAACCGTTACTTGGTGCAACTGATGCGGAAATACGACCTGCGTTTGTGCGAGATAGACGGAGGGAATCTGCATAATGCCATTCCGCGCGAGGCTTATGCTGTATGTGCAGTCCCGATGGAAAACAAGGAGTCGGTGCGTGTGGACCTGAACGTGTATTTGTCGGAAGTGGAAAACGAATATGCCGTAACTGAACCTAATTTGCAGATGGACCTGGAATCGGAAGCACCTCGTGCGGAAGTGATGGAAGTTGCTGACATGAAGCGTTTCTTGCTTTCTATTTATGCTGTGCATAATGGAGTGTATGCTATGAGCCAGGACATTGCAGGATTGGTAGAGACTTCGTCTAACCTGGCTTCGGTGAAACAAGGAAAAGGGGAACTGACAGTGGTGACCAGTCAGCGCAGTTCCATCCTTTCTTCGCGTGAGGATATGTCGATGATGGTAAGTGCAGCATTTTTGCTGGGTGGTGCTTCTGTTTCAACAGGTGACGGATATCCGGGTTGGAAACCCAATCCTTCTTCAGAAATATTGCACATTGCCGTAGAGAGTTACAAGCGCTTGTTTGGAACAGAACCGAAAGTAAAAGCCATTCATGCCGGATTAGAGTGCGGATTGTTTTTGGAGAAGTATCCTTCGTTGGATATGGTATCGTTCGGACCTACTTTGCGTGGCGTGCATTCGCCCGATGAGCGCATGCTGATTCCTACAGTAGATAAGTTCTGGCGTCATCTGTTGGATGTTTTGGCACATATTCCTGCGAAATCTTGATAAAAAATGATTGCACACCCATGGCACAGGCACACGTAAGTTCATATAGGTTTACCGGATGCCGTATCGGCAGGAAAGTAAGTAGAATCAGTGGCTTTTTATGTTTGTCTGTGTTAGGTGTGTGCTTTTTCTGTTTGCGGGTCAGTGCACAGGAATCTTTTCGGGTGATGCACTATAATGTAGAGAATTTCTTCGATTGCCGTGATGATTCCTTGAAACAAGACGAAGAATTCTTACCACATGCCGTCCGTGGATGGAACTGGAACCGTTATCATGCAAAGATGAATAAGATAGCCAAGGTGGTGTTGGCTGCTTCGAGTAATCAGGTTCCTGATTTGGTAGGACTGTGTGAGGTGGAAAATGCCTATTGCCTGGATGGACTGACCAGGTATTCGCCTTTGCGTGATGCCGCTTATCGGTATGTGATGACTGATTCGCCTGATGAACGTGGCATTGATGTAGCTTTGCTTTATCAGCCTGCTACGTTCCGGTTGCTTGGTATGCAGTGCATCCGTATTCCTTCTTTCCGTATCGGGCGAAAGCCTACCCGTGACTTGTTGCATGTAAGCGGGCGTGTCATTTCAGGCGATACCCTTGATGTATTTGTTTGTCATTTTCCTTCCCGTTCTGGCGGAACAAGGCAAAGCGAACCATACCGTTTGTTTGTTGCGGATGTATTGCGTCATACGGTCGATTCGTTGCTCTCCGTACGTCAATCCCCTTACCTTATTATAATGGGCGATTTCAATGATGAACCGTCCAGCCGTTCAATATCCCAAGTGTTGGGGGCACAAACGCCAGAAGAGGAGAATGATGTCTCATCTTTTCTTCTTTATAATTTAATGGCGGGAAAAGAACCCGGAACTTATCGTTACCGTGGAGAATGGGGAGTACTCGACCAGTTCATCGTTAATGGCAGTATGCTTCTTCCTTCAGCCTCACTTCATACCGGTACTGCGGAAGCCCATGTGCTTGACTTTCCTTTTTTGCTTGAAGAAGACGAACGATATGGAGGTATTACTCCTTTTCGCACTTACAAGGGGATGAGGTATCAAGGCGGATACAGCGATCATCTGCCCGTATGTCTGGATATCCGAATCAGATACTGATTCCCATAATATAGTCGTTCATATAAAAGCCGTTGCCGATGTGCGTGTCTTCTTCACGTACTTTTTCCATTCCCATGTGTTGGTAAAATCCAAGAGCCGGATTTTCCCGGTTTACGTTCAATTCCATTCGGCAGGGAGCCGGATGCAGTTCCTTGATACCCTTGATGGCCTGTTGGAACAGGAGTTTGCCTAGATGACTTTTTTGGTAATAGGGAATCACATAGATTTTCTGTAAGTGATACAGGTCTTCCCCTTCGGGTTGGATGGATACGTAACCTGCAGGCTCGCATTCTTCGTAGGCAATATAGTAGATGTGCCCTTCTTCTGTCATTTGTTTTTTCAGATTTTCGGGCGAATACATCCAGTCCATCATATAGTCGATTTGTTCCGGAGTCAGGATATCTTTGTAAGTGGCGGGGAAGACCTCTTTTGCCAATTGGTTGATTAAGTGAATGTCTTCGAGTGTAGCTTTTCTGATTGTAAACATTATTCTTGATTTTTCTTACAAAGTTATTGTTTTTGCTTGAAAAAGAAGAATAAAGACAGGATAAATTCTGTTTCAAAAAATATGATTGCATACTTTGTTTTGTTAAAAGAGATAAAATAAAAGTACTATGCAATACAAGGTATTTATATAATACATATATTTGTGCCATACAAAGAAATAAGGAGGAATGACAGATGAATGTTGATAATGTGAAATCTCAAATGCGCAAAGGGATGCTTGAGTATTGCATCTTATTGCTGCTTCATCGGGAGCCTCTGTATGCATCGGATATCATCCAGAACCTGAAAGAAGCAAAACTGATTGTGGTGGAGGGTACTTTGTATCCGTTGCTTACACGCCTGAAAAATGATAATTTGTTGTCGTATGAATGGGTGGAATCCACGCAAGGACCTCCACGGAAATATTATCGCCTCACTTCCGAAGGGGAAGAGTTCTTGAAAGGGCTGGAAACGGCATGGGACGAACTGGCGGCTACGGTAAATCATTTAAGAACGAAACTAATAACCTGTAAAGACAATGAAAAAGACACTGACTGTTAATTTGGGTGGAACCGTTTATCATATAGACGAGGACGCCTATATTTTGCTTGACAATTACTTGAATAATCTTCGCTATCATTTCCGGAAAGAAGAAAGTGCCGACGAGATTGTACGTGATATGGAAATCCGCATTTCGGAGTTGTTTAATGAATACCTTGCCGGAGGCATTCAAGTCATTACCGTCGTGCAAGTGGAAGAGGTTATCGCCCGTATGGGAAAACCTGAAGACCTGAGTCCGGATGAGGAAGAAACGGCCGAGAGAAAGACCGATGAATCATTGCAAGGAGTGCAACGGCGCTTGTTCCGTAATCCGGACGACCGTATTCTGGGCGGTGTACTTTCGGGATTGGCTGCTTATTTCGGCATCGATTCTACTCCTTTACGTATTTTGTTGCTGATATTAGGCTTTATCCTGCTCAGTGTGGGAGGATTTTTCCCGTTGATGTTGGCATATATTATCATGTGGATTATTATTCCCCAGGCACGCACCGCCACCGAGAAACTTCAGATGCGAGGTGAACCCATCAATATGGAGAATATCGGGCGGACAGTGACCGACGGGTTCGAACGGGAAGGCGATAAGATACGTTCTGCCGGGTCTCGTTCGTTGCTGGCACGTTTTTGCGATGCTGTGATACAAGTGGCAGGTTTCCTCATCAAGGTAGTGCTGGTATTGGTTGCCATTTGTTGTGTGCCGGCATTGCTTGTCGGGCTGGCTGTAGCCTTTGCATTGTTGATGGCTGCCACGGGAGTATTGGCAAGTACGCCTGCCCTGCTTTATTATGCATTGCCAGAAGTGGATTGGAGCATGCTGACTACGAGCCCTGCTCCTGTTATCGGGCTCGCAGTCTGTGCACTGTTGGTAATAGGCATTCCCGTAGTCGGTTTGTTGCAGGTTATCTTGCAGAGTTTCAAGGTCTGGCGTCCGATGGCTACGGGAGTCAAGGTGACTCTGATATTGTTATGGATTATAGCGGTAGCAGTAGGTTCATTCTTTGTGTTCCAGCTTCCCTTTGTTATCCATAGTGTCACCGACTGGGTTTGAACTTTGTGCCAGTCTGTATACAGTTTCCTATTGTAGAAAAGTAGGACGTTCCATTTCTATTCCACCCGAACGGATGATTACTTCGTATGGCAGGTTGTCACCGTCCGGATGGAATGAGGGGGGCAGTATAAGTTCGGATACTCCGTAAGGTTCCAGGCTTTCTACAGTACCTTGTGCTATGGTTTTATCGTTCAGGCGCACTTCAACTTCAGCTGGTTGTGAGGTAGAAAGTCCGAAGTTTTCCACTTTTACTTTCAGGGTTCCTTGCGAGGAGTCGTATTGTGGGCGGCGTGCCGAGAGAAGGGCAGGAGTATAGTTGACATAGGGCAGGTAGGCATAGCCGAACAGTAACTCACCTTTTGTTGTGTGTCCAATAAGTTTGGGCGCAAATTCGTCGGGAGTGATACCGCTTCCTTTTCCGTCAAAGGTCACTATCAGGTCTTTTCCGTCTTTGCGTGTCTTTACTGGCAGGCAGCCTCGTCCGTAATTGACTTCTGTGTATGCACCGAAGCGGAGGGATTGAATGTCTATGTCTGTTTGAGGATTGAATCCCGATTCGGCCTGTATCCGTACTTCAATACGTCGGGTAGAGTCATCAATGGGTCGGGTGTTGAGTACCGAAAGCAGTATTCCTTTGTTGAGTGGGATACAGATGTTTTTCGATGAATGCCGGTCACCTGGAAGATCATTCCATTTAATGGTATCGATGACTGCAAAATTCATTTGTATGGCTCGTCCGTTGTGGTCTTGGAAAACTTTCGGTCGTTCGTATTTGAACCAATGCTCTATTTCTCCATCACGATGGAAAGATACGCCGGGCATGTAGGCTTCGCCTTGTTCCGTTACCCAGTGTATGCCGTCTTTCGAACGTTGGTAATAGGCTATGCGTCCTAGCCAATCGTTGACAATCAGGTGATACTGTAGGCTGTCTTTCCATACCACTGGGTCTTCGAATTTGCCTTCTACAGCAGGATAGACCCGTTTGCCTGTCAGTTGCCGGTAAGGGGAGATGCCGTCGCGGCTAATCCATACACCTCCACCACGGCATACCATCAGGCGTGAGCCGTCTTGCCGGCGGGCAAAGGTGAGGTTGGACAATCCTTCGATGATTGGTCGGTCGCGTGGGTCGAAATCAAATTTCTGGTAATACCATATCGGGCTATCTTCATTTGTTGCGATGTAGTATCCGTCGATAACATAGACTACGATACGTCCGTCGTCCAGTCGGAAGGCTTCAGGGTTATGCCCTTTCCCGATGGAGTTCTGGATGTGATAGGGACCGGTCAGTTTATCGGAGGTGGCGTGAAAGACGGTCGAATTAGACCAGAACATGTGTCCTTTGGGTGAGTTTTCCGGCCATCCGCATACATATAGATGATACCGTTTGTCGGGAGTCTGGAGGATATTGCCTCCCCAAAAAGAGATGTCTGGCAGTTCGATGCCGTTGTCTGTATATCGGTTCTGCACGCTGTCTGTTCCCCATGTCTGTTTTCCTTGGGTTCCTTCAGGCATGGCAAGGAAGCGGTCCATAAACCGGGCTCCGGGAACCAGTTGTTGCCATTCGGCAGGACGTTCGCGTTCGACGGTTTGTGCATAGGTGCTGGTGCTGCATGCTAGTACAGACAGTCCCAGGAGTATTTTGGTTGCGATGTTTTTCTTCATATTCTTCTGTGTTTGGTTTAGTATATTAGTTTAAAGTATTCTGTCTTTTCGATATCAGATAATTCTTTCCGGCATGAAAGATTCCGTTGATAATGTTATTGGAACGTGTAAACAGTTACTTAATACTTAAAAAGGTCATATCAATCACTGCTTTGAGTAATGATACGACCTTTTTTTGCTGATTTCATCGACACTGTTTGTGTCGCGGAATTTACGCTGTTTGTATGTATCCAATCGGCTTCTGCATTGGTTATAAGTCTGTCTTGTCATTGTTTTTCCAGTGCGAAGCCTAGCTGCAGGCCGTCGTATTCGTCCAGCAAGGAATTGGCGGTGCTTACCACCGAATTGGAGGAATTGCTGCTTAAGGCACTGCCTATTGTCTGCATCAGCGACATGACTTTGTCTGCCTTAAAAAGCAGGCTCATCTTCTTGGGAGCCAGTACATTCTGCGAAACGATGGCGTTGAATTTCAGTCCCAGTTTTGTCTTCAGTTGCAATTCTTTCGTTTCACTGTCATACGTATAGGTTCCAGATGTGGTACGCCCTTTTACTGTCGAGGTGTAGGTACCATCGGAATTGAAGGTGTATGAACATCCTTCTGTAAAGCCCAGCTTTTCCAGAATGCCAGTCATCTTCTCTTCTACTTTCTTTGACGCTACTTCGCCTCCCGCTTTTGCCAACAGATTGTCACTGGTAAACTTGCAATCGGGTCCCGTATAATTCCACGTGCCTTCTATCGACCACGAAGCAAGGTCGCTTCCTTTTCCTTCCGTTATCGCATTGGCTACTCCGGAAAGAATCGATTTCCAGTCTTGTGCCTTGGCTGTGCTGCAAAATACAAAGCATAAGGCAAACACCAACATTCCTTTTATGAAATTGTTCTTTTTCATTTTGTTCATCCTTTCATTATTCTAGTATGGCAGAAGTCACAGTGTACAGCAAAACGACTCCGTGACTCTGTGATGAAAAGGAAAATCAACAAGCTTTGAAGCTCATATCCAATCCTTTTACCGAATGGGTCAACGCACCTACCGAAATGAAGTCGACACCACATTCGGCATAATCACGAAGAGTATCAAAGGTGATGCCTCCTGATGATTCGATTTCGTAGCGTCCTCCTACCATTTCTACAGCTTTGCGTGTGTCGGCAGGCGTAAAGTTATCCAGCATAATGCGGTCTACACCACCCAAGTCGAGCACTTGTTGCAGTTCGTCGAAGTTCCGTACCTCGATTTCTATCTTCAAATCCTTTCCTTTCTCCTTGCAATATTCTTTCGCACGCAAAATGGCCTTGTCGATTCCTCCGGCGAAATCTACATGGTTGTCTTTCAGCAGAATCATATCGAAGAGACCGATGCGGTGATTTACTCCGCCACCGATTTTTACTGCCATCTTTTCCAGAATGCGCATGCCCGGAGTAGTTTTACGCGTATCCAGTACGCGGGTTTTTGTGCCTTCCAGACGCTCTACGTATTTATGGGTCATTGTAGCGATGCCGCTCATGCGTTGCATGATATTCAGCATCAGACGTTCGGTTTGCAGAAGCGACTGCACTTTTCCCGATACTATCATGGGTACATCTCCCGGTTTCACAGGAGTGCCGTCCTGAATGAACACTTCCACTTTCAATGTCGGGTCGAAACGGCGGAATACTTCCTTTGCCACTTCAATGCCTGCCAGTATGCCTTCTTCTTTTATCAGCAGCTTCGATTTTCCCATAGCATCGGCTGGAATGCACGATAATGTAGTGTGGTCGCCATCACCTATATCTTCGGCAAACGACAAGTCGATAAGCCGGTCAATCAAGTCTTTTACAATTTTCTCGTCCATATTCGTTCTGTTTTTTAATTGTACTATCAAATCGGGGCAAAGGTACGGATTTATTCATACCTTTGCAAAAAGAAAATGTTTAAAACCCGATTAAAGATTATGAAATTTGTACTATTGGTTGTAGGAAAGACAGTAGAGAAACATTACATTTCCGCCATAGGTGATTATGTGCAGCGGATAAAGCATTATATTCCGTTCGACATTGAAGTGATTCCGGAACTGAAGAATACCAAGAGCCTTAGTACCGACCAGCAAAAAGAAAAGGAGGGCGAACTGATACTGAAAGCACTCCAGCCTGGAGACGTGCCAGTCTTGCTTGATGAACACGGTAAGGAGTTCCGCTCGACAGAATTTGCCACTTGGATAGAACGCAAGATGCATTCCGTCAAGCGGTTGGTGTTCATTATCGGAGGTCCGTACGGGTTCTCGCCTGCCGTTTATCAGGCGGCGCAAGAAAAACTTTCACTTTCGAAAATGACTTTTTCGCACCAGATGATACGTCTCATCTTTGTCGAGCAATTATATCGTGCGATGAGCATCCTGAACAACAGTCCGTACCACCACGAATAGATGGACACATATTACTGTTTTTACAAAGTCAAACGGCTGCCCAGTCCGGGACATCCCAGTCCTCCCTCAATCCCATATTGCTAGGACTGCAGTCCTAAGCTTACTAGGACTGGAGTCCTGACCTATCGGGACAGCAATCCTGACTGCACAGGACTTTTTACGCAATCCAATGGCTTTAATTATGCAGTTTGCCGCATCCGGCAACGCAGCCTACTGTATCCGAATTACCTCTTCATTCCCCGTATCACGTCTTTTGTGGCGGCATCTACCCGGTATGACTCTACGATTTTCTGTAATGCCTTGTTGTAAGTGAAGTTGTCCAACGAATTTTGTTGCAGGTATGCCATCGTCTGTTGGGGAAATTTCACGAAGCAGACAGAGAGTGCCCATGCCACTCCCATCCGTACGTAATAGCCTTCGTGGTGAATCATATTATATAAGGAGAGAAGTTCACCGATGTGCTCCTCGTCGATGAAGAGCTGCATCGCCATCACCACTCCGAAACGGATTTCATACTCGCCCTCGGCTTGCATCCAAGTCTTCAGGTACTCCCAAAGCCGTTCTTTGTTCGTTTCGACGAATCGCTTTCCTCCTCCGAACTTGAACGTGTCGCATACCGACCAGCTGTTGATGTTCCATACAAAACGGGTCACTCGGTGCAGGTACACCTCGATGTCGGCATCGGGACGGATGCAGCCCAATACCATTCCATGCAACATCCGCTCTTCCATATAATAGGTGTCGGCGGTGTCGAGATACGTTTCCCAATCGCTTTTGGCGATGCGTGCCGCCAGTTTCCGCAAGTGGGGCACACGGATACCCAACACATGTTCCACGCCCGGATTCAGGCTTTCGGTAAACTTTTTGTTCCCCTGCTCTGCCAACCGGAGCAGATGCTCTTTGATGGTCAAGCCTTCGAGTCTGTATTCTTCCATATCTTTTGCTTTGTTGTCATATTTCCTGCAAAAATACGCATTGCTATCCCCATAAGTAGGTATTTAACATCTTTTTTTACCTAAAAGTAGGTATTGCCGCTATAAAGCAAGCTCCATACCTTTGCGGTAGTTAAAAATCAACAAAAGATAAAGAGAAATGAAAACAACGAGACTCCTATTCTCACTCTGTTTAGCGATGCTTGCCCCGCACGCTTTCGCTATAGCAGAGCAGGCAAGTAAAAGCAATGCGGACATAACCGCAGAGAGCGCATCGGAAACGGTCAAGACAGAAAAGAAGAAATCACGCTTCACCATCGGCGGGTATGGCGAAGCGGTATATAGCCGGAACTTTTATAGCGACAATTATTTGCGCTATGACAGTCCGCAGGATTATAAAGACGATAAACACGGACGTTTTGACCTGCCACATGTTGTCCTGATGTTAGGATATGATTTTGGCAAAGGCTGGTCAATGGGGATGGAAATCGAATTTGAACACGGAGGTACAGAAAGTGCCGTTGAGATAGAAGAACATGAAGGAGGTGAATACGAAACCGAAGTGGAACGTGGAGGTGAAGTTGCTCTCGAACAATTCTGGATCCAGAAATCTTTCTGTCCGGAGTTCAACATTAAATTAGGGCACATGGTCATCCCGGTAGGTGCTACGAATGCCCATCACCTTCCTACCGAATTCTTTGGTGTATATCGTCCGGAAGGTGAAAATACCATTATGCCTTGTACGTGGCATGAAACTGGATTAAGCATTTGGGGACGTGCAGGAGATTGGCGGTATGAAGCTATGTTACTTCCTGGACTTGACTCTGACCGTTTTAATGATAAGGAATGGATAAAAGGCGGTGCTGGAAGCCCTTACGAATTCAAGATAGCCAACGCTATGGCTGGTGCTGTCCGTGTAGATAATTATTCGGTAAAAGGCCTTCGACTTTCTGTCAGCGGATATGCCGGAAACACATTCAGCAATACACTGAAGAAAGCGACCAATGCCATATACGACAATGTAAAGGGGACTGTATTAATCGGTTCATTTGATTTTCATTACAACGACCATAACTGGGTGGCACGTGGAAATTTTGATTATGGACACTTGTCGGATGCTGCTTTGATAACCCGTTATAACCAAAGTTTCTCCAATGACTCGCCTGCGAAAAAGAGACCCGTAGCTACATCAGCAATTTCTACAGGGGTAGAAGTGGGCTACGACTTATTCGGTTGGCTTGGCAAAAAGCAGCAAGAAAAAGGACGCAAATTCTATCTTTTCGGTCGTTATGAATATTATGATTCCATGTATAAAACGGAAGATGCAGTGACTGATTATGAAGAATATGGACGGCAACGCATCGCTTTCGGTGTCAACTACTATCCGATGAAAGACATTGTACTGAAGGGGGAATATTCATTGGGTATCCTTAAAAGCAAATTTAATAATGAACCTGCCGTCTCATTGGGAGTAGCATATTCCGGTTTCTTCAATTTGTAAAATCAAAAACAAGATACAAACAAAACACTAATTTAAAAATAAGACAATGAAAAAGTATTTGAAATTTCCGATTTACGTGGCATTGTCTGCCATGGTAGGCATGAATGTTACGGCTTGTAGTGATGACGACCCTGTTAATCAGGAAGAATCTGGAACTCTCTCTGCACAGGAACAGGCTCTGAAAGATGTAATAACTGATTATACAGACCAAACTGTGATACCTACTTACAAAGGAATGGCAGATGCCGCTATGGAACTGCATAGCCTATGTATTGATATTCGTACCAAAAAATCAGATGGAACGTTATCTACCGCCGATGTGGAAGCTGCCGGTGAAGCTTGGAAAACCGCACGTGATTATTGGGAAAAAAGTGAAGCTTGGTTGTTTGGTCCCGCCGGAGACTATTATATAGACCCACACATTGATTCGTGGCCGCTTGATAAAACAGGGATGGATGCCCTGTTGAGCAATCCTGCACAAATGGCACAAATGGATGATGAAGGTGTATACGTAGGTAACTATTTAGGATATGCATTACAAGGATTCCACGCCATCGAATATCTTTTATTCGAATTGACAAATACAAATGCAGGCGGCAATGCTACAGCTGATTCCAAAAGCGTGGCACATAACCTGAACTATAGCACTGAAGAATTAAACTATTTAGTAGGTTTAGCTGCGGACTTGCGTAACCAGTGTATTTTGTTGGAAGCATGCTGGGCAGGCACCGAAAATGTAACGGCTGAAAAACAACAGATTCTGACCGATACCGAATTGGACAAAGGCATCAACTTCGGTGAACGTATCAAAAATGCAGGCAACGCAGGCAGTGAATACGTAAACTATCTTGATGTGATGTACGACATCATCACCGCCGGAATCCAAAACATCGCAAACGAAGTAGGTAATATCAAAATCGGGAACCCGACAGGTAAAGGACTTCCTTCGGGAGGTATGGAATACGACCCGAACTATATTGAATCGCCTTATAGCCTGAACTCCATCCGCGACTTCCTGGGCAATATCCAAAGCATCCGCAACGCCTACCAGGGTTCTCCTTCGGTAGACGGAACCATCCAAGTGCCAACGAATACGCTTAGCACATATATCGCTACACTTGATGCCGACCTGGACAACCGTGTGAAAGCAGCCATCCAAGATGCATACGATAAAATTTCGTTGATGGGTGAACCGTTTGCATATACGTGCGGAGCATCTGAGTATGATACCGTTAACCAAGACGCAATCGATGCCTGCAACGTAATGAATGACATCTTCGACGAAGTGAAAGCTTTGCTACAAGCAAACCATTAATCCACTTTGTGCTAACACAAAGGCATAGGCATTCCTCTTCGGAAGAATGTCTATGTCCTTTAAACATACCGTAACCACACTAACTTTATATTACTTTTGATTATGAAGAAACAGTATTATTTAGTCGCATTTCTGACAATAGGCATGCTAACGGCTTGTAGCGACGATGAAGTAAAAACAGATAATCCCACTCCCAATCCAGAACCGTCAGAACTTCCTGATTGGTATTATACAGGTGGAGAACTGGGTACAACATTCAATTCATCTTCTACCGCTTTCGAAGACCCGACTCCTGTAGTAGACGGCGATGCCGACATGACCGCCTCTTTTAACCGAGGAGAACAATTCTTCGAGAAACCTTATACATCTAATTTCTCTGGTATGCGTCACGGTTTGGGACCTGTCTATATCCGCACCTCTTGCCAGCATTGCCATCCGGGATACGGACACGGACAAAGCCAACCTGCCGGTTCTTTTAATACAAACACAATAGGCAACGGTTACTTATTAGTTGTATACAACCCTGCAACCAATGCCTACGTTTCTTGGCTTGCAGGTATGCCGCAGACCCATGCCGTAGCCCCTTTCAAGGCTCCGCTGGACGAAAGCCAAATTATGCTGACCTGGCATGAATATACAGACCAGAACGGGAACAAGTTCCCCGACGGCGAGACTTACCAGCTCCGTTATCCCGAAGTAAGCATACCGAAGAGTGCCATCTACGTAGCCAACAAAGGATATGAAGTAGGCAACTACGAAGTCCGTTTGGAATCGACTATCGGCATTTACGGTACCGGCCTGCTGGATGCCATTTCGGATGAAGACCTGAAAGCGCAATACGTGCAGGAAGAAAAAGACGGTTATCTGAAGAACGGGCTGAACCCCAACATCTTTGCCAACGGAGACTGGACGGGACAATATGCCAATACGGCACAGGGAGGTGACGGGACGAAGTATCCTTATCGGTATACGTATGCTCTGAGCCGCGGCCCGTTGCAGGATGCAGCCGGAGCCAACGCTTTCTGGAACATCACCAACGCTACACGTAGCGACCGTCGCTTCCATTACCTGGATGCGGCAGGTACGTATGCCCAGTATTCTTCGGAAGACCCCGAAGTGCAGGCAGGCTTCCGTGACTACATCGAGCAGGCAGACCCCGACAAGAACCATCCCGACTGGCACATCCAGAACGAGGACGGCACGTACGACGAGCAGCAGAACATCTACAACTACCTGACATCGAAGGAACTGGACGTAGAAGTTTCCGACCAGGACTACATCGACCTCATGGTGTGGCACCGTGGGCTTGCCGTACCTGCCGCACGCAATGTAGACGACGAAGAGGTGCTTCGCGGAAAAGAACTCTTCGAACAAATCGGTTGTACCTATTGCCACAAGCCCAGCTGGACTACGGGCGATGACGAAATACGCGATCCGGCACGTTTCTTCACGGGAGACAAGGCAAGCCAGTTGCCCCGCTATCCGCACCAGAAGATATGGCCTTACACCGATATGGTGCAACACAAATTGCACATGCAGAATGATATCCGCACAGGATGGTGCCGCACCACTCCGCTCTGGGGACGTGGCTTGCATCAGCGTTGCACCGGAGCCGAGTATGCCGACCGCCTGCACGATTGCCGTGCACGTACTACGCTGGAGGCTATTATGTGGCACGGAACCAACACCGAAAGCGACGCTTACGAAACTACTGAAAAGTTCCGTCAGCTCTCCAAGGAAGACCGTGACGCTATTGTGAAATTCATCGATTCTATTTAAATCAGTAGACTAGGTACTAGGGACTAGGTGACTAGGTATTAAACACCTCGTTTTAAAGACTATTTAAAACCTGGTACCTAGTCACCTAGTACCTAGTCAACTAGTCACCTAATAAAAAACAAATGAAACTGATAAAACGCATTGCTTTCGGAAGTGCAGGACTGCTCGTCTTGCTGATGATGACCGCCACCGTTGTAGAAAAACTGCAAGGAACCGGTACGGCTTGGACGGCTATCTATGGCTCTCCGTTCTTTACCATACTGTGGGGAATCCTGGCGGTATGCGCTTTGGTTTACCTGATAAGCCGGAGGATGCAACGGGATTTTTTTACGTTCCTGCTGCACATCGCGTTTCTGGTTATCCTGGCAGGAGCGCTCACCACGCGCCTTTGCGGAAAGCAAGGAAGCATCCATTTGCGGATGAACGATACGCCTGTTTCGGCTTTCGTCACTTCGGGACAGGACGAAGAACCGTTTCCCTTTCAAGTACAATTGAATGATTTCCGCATCGATTATTATAAAGGAAGCTTTGCTCCCATGGACTTTACCAGCCGCATCCGCATCACCGACAACGGCACACAAACCGAAGGGGAAGTGTCGATGAACCGGATATTCGCTTACCGCCATTACCGTTTCTACCAGTCGGCATACGATAAAGACGGACAAGGAACTACCCTTGCGGTGTCTTACGACCCGTGGGGCATCGGCATTACCTATACCGGATATGCTTTATTGCTGCTCTCTGTCTTGGGCTTCTTTTTTCAGAAAGACAGCATGTTCCGCCGGCTTCTCCGTCATCCCGCGTTGCGTAATAAAACGGTTCTGTTAGGTATCGCGCTGCTTTCATCCGTCGCTGGCATGGCTTCGGAGCAGCCCAAGCACTTATCCCGTGAGGCGGCATCCGCGGTAGGCAATCTTTACATCTATTACCACGACCGCATCTGTCCCTTGCAGACTTTGGCGAAAGACTTTACCGTAAAGCTTTACGGCAAAACGACCTATAAAGGACTGACTGCCGAACAGGTGTTTACGGGCTGGTTCTTTTATTACGATGACTGGAAAGCCGAGCCTGTTATCCGCATTAAGAGCCAGGAAGTGCAACGCCGGCTGGGTATCGGAGGGGATTATGCTTGCCTGAACGATTTTTTCGGAACGGAAGGGTATAAGCTGAAAGAGAATGGAACGGGCAGTTCCCAATACAAACGTGAATGGAACGAGGCGAACGAGAAGTTCAACTTGATTAGCATGACCGCTACGGGAAGCATCCTGAAAATCTATCCGTGCCGGACGGAGCATAACCGGACAGGCTGGTTCGCTCCCGTAGACGACTTGCCTCAAGACTTGCCCGACGAGCAATGGCTGTTCGTCCGCAAGAGTCTGGGATTGCTGAGTGAACAGGTGATGAAGAAAAACGATGCTGCCATACTCGAACTTACGGGGAAGATACGGAAATACCAACAAAAGACTGCGGGTGAAGTGCTTCCTTCCGATGCCTGTTTCCGGGCGGAAAAGCTATACAACTGTTTGGACTATACCCGGCCTTTGGCGATGGCTTGCCTTACCGTCGGCATTCTTTCCTTTATTTTCTATTGCCGGCGGATGAACCGTCCGGTATGCGGCAAGACCCGTGTGAATGTCTTTTTGCTTGCCGCATTGGGTATCATTGCGGTTTATCTCTTGTCGCTTATCGGCCTGAGGGGATTCGTCAGCGGACACCTTCCACTGTCGAACGGCTACGAGACGATGCAGTTTCTGGCATTGTGCACTACCTTGCTTACTTTTATTTTCTACCGCAAGTCCGAAGCCGTCATTGCTTTCGGCTATATGCTGTGCGGGCTGGCATTGCTGGTGGCGATGCTGGGCGAGGCAAATCCGCCTATTACCCAACTGATGCCGGTATTGGCATCGCCCTTGCTTAGCCTTCATGTGGTGACCATTATGATTGCCTATTCGCTTACCGCATTTATCATGCTGAACGGCATTATGGCAATTGTGTTGCGCTATACTCATAAGGATTATCAGGATGCCGTTGTCCGGCTGCAAGTCATGAGCCGGCTTATTCTTTATCCGGCGGTGTTCTGCCTGGCGCTCGGCATTTTCATCGGTGCCGTGTGGGCGAATGTTTCATGGGGGCGTTATTGGGGATGGGACCCGAAAGAGACTTGGGCGCTTATCACCTTATTTATATATGCGGCAGCCTTGCATGCTTCGTCGCTCCCCGCATTCCGTCGGCCTATGTTCTTTCACTGGTTTGCCGTTATCGCGTTTTTGAGCGTACTGATTACTTATTTTGGCGTCAATTTCATCTTAGGCGGCATACATAGCTATGCTTAAAAAAGAAAGCATCATTTGTTTTTACTTGTCATTCTGTTGAGAATGAAAACAGAGGCTGATGCGTGAGCACCGGCCTCTGTTGCTATAAAAGATTGTCTTGTATGATGGGGATTCAATATCAATAAACTTCCACCTTGGCAGCCAGCGACTTGCACTTGTCGCGCAAGGCATCGAGGTCGCCGTCCGGTTTGTCGTAGCAAACCACTACGCCCATACGGCGGCTCAGCTTCGTAAACGGTTTGCCGAAGATGCGTAAGTACGTATCGGGTTGTGAGCAGACCAGTTCTTCACCCCGATAACGCGGAGCTTCCTTGCTGGCTATGGGCGAAAGAATCACGGCACTGGCACCGATATGCTCTTGTGTAATGCCTGGGATAGGCAATCCCAGCACAGCGTATAAATGCAATTCAAATTCGTTCAGGTTCTGGGTATTTGCCAAAGTTACCATACCCGTATCGTGCGGACGTGGAGAAAGTTCGGAGAAGTACACGCCGTTTTCGTGGCTCAAGAAGAACTCTACGCCCCAAATGCCATAGCCGGTCAATGCTTCGGTTACTTTTGCTGCCATGCGTTGCGCTTCGGCAAGATGTTCGGGAGCGATGTGTGCAGGCTGGAAGCTCTCGCGGTAGTCCCCGCCTTTCTGTACATGTCCGATAGGCGGGCAGAACAGGGTAGGGCCGTTCTTCTGCGTCACCGTAAGCAAGGTGATTTCACTGTCAAACTGGATGAACTCTTCGATTATCAGTTCCTTGATATCGCCCCGGCTTCCTTCGCAACCGTAATGCCATGCGTGTTCCAGGTCTTCCGGACCTTTCGCTACCGACTGGCCTTTGCCCGATGAGGACATCAAGGGTTTGATGACACAGGGGAAACCGATTTTTTCTGCCGCTTCCTTCAATTCGTCGAATGATTTGGCATAGAAATATTTCGCGGTCTTTAATCCTAATTCTTTTGCGGCAAGGTCGCGTATCGCCTTGCGGTTCATCGTAAAGTTTACGGCACGCGCACTGGGCACCACCTGAATGCCTTCTTTCTCCAAATGGTACAACCGTTCGGTACGGATGGCTTCAATCTCAGGCACAATAATGTCCGGATGATATTTTTCAACTACACGGTCGAGCGCATCGCCATCCAGCATATTGAATACTTCACAAGCATCTGCCACCTGCATGGCAGGAGCTCCTGCATACGAATCACACGCAATGATGTACTGTCCCAAACGTTGGGCAGCAATCACAAACTCTTTTCCTAATTCGCCGGAACCCAGCAACAATATTTTCTTCGTCATACGATTAACTTTTTTCTATGTGGACAAAGATAACACAAATTTTGCTTTGCTTGCATGGAAACTATGAAAAAACAGTATCAATTCTTTTCATGGAGTATCCGACTTAGTTATCGCGTCATGCACTTTCTTCTGGTGTGGCTGTCTGGCTTTGAGATGATGTTTCATTATTTTTATCATTTTCATTTTCATCCGGTTCATTTTGTGGCTGTTCGGATTGGGTTTCGTCTGGTTCTGAAAGTTCGTTGTCTACATTTTCTTCTTCCTCTTCTGCTGGTAAATCACGGAATGCCTGCATGTACTCTTTAGGTGTTTGTCCAAACAAATCTTTAAAAGTATTCGAGAAATGAGACAAGTTGCTATAACCTACAGCATAGGCAACATCCGAGATAGACAGTTTCTTCTCTTTCAGCAATTTGGCTGCCTGCTGCATACGGATGTTGCGAATGAAATCGCGTGTAGAAAGATTGGTAAGTTCTTTCAGTTTCCGATACAGATGGACACGGCTTAAACCAATGCTGTTGGCAAGCATTTCTACGCTGAGTGATGGCTCTGCTAAGTTGTCGTTAATGATTTTCATAATGCGGCTCATCAGCATTTCATCGGATGATGGAACTTTTACTTCCTGCATCTTGTCATTTTGTTCTTGAGCTCCGCTGAATTTGTTTTTCAGTAAACGTCGTGTTTCTATCAGATTGGTAATGGTGCTCCGCAACACTTCGATGCTGAAAGGTTTGACGATGTAGCTGTCAGCTCCGGTTTCGATGCCTTCCGCTTGTTCTTCATTCCTTCCTTTGGCTGTAAGCAGAATGATAGGGATGTGGTTGATATTCGTATTCGACCGTACCTTTTTGCACAATGTGATACCATCCATTTCGGGCATCATTACATCGCTGATGAGCAGGTCTACCGGATGGTTTAGCAAGAAATCGTATGCTTCGGACCCGTTGCTGCACGTATCTACTTTGTATTCGTCAGACAGTTCGTTGCATAGATATTCGCGTATTTCTTTTTCATCATCAACTATTAGAACGTGAAGATTGTATTTCGTTTTCGCTTTCTTTGTTCCTGCTTCTGGTTCAGATGTTTCAGAGTCATTCTTTCCGATATATTGTTTTTCTTTGTTCTGTTTGAAGGTTTTCAGATTAAGATTGTTGTGCGAGATATCCAGTTCTTCCATCTTCAAATGATTACTGCCTTGAGGAATGCGTACGATGAACTTGCTGCCCTGGCAATCAGTGCGATTGCAGGCAGTGATAGTTCCATGGTGAAGTTCTACGAGCGAACGGGTCAGATGAAGTCCTACGCCAGTACCTGCCTGATTGCGGGTAATGTCATTGTTTATCTGATAGAACCGTTCGAAGATACGTTCTATTTGTGCATCATCCAATCCTATGCCTGTATCAGAAACTGTTATCTCAATGTATTTTTTTAGAGGAGCAGGTGCAGCTGCATCTTCTCCTACGGTGAGGGTAATGTCTACACTTCCTCCTTCGGGAGTATATTTGAAGGCATTTGAAAGTAGATTCATCAGTACTTTGTCGAAGTTGTTCAGATCTATCCATGCTTTAAGCCGTTCATCGTTATGATGAAAGGTAAATGTGATGTGTTTGTTTTGTGCCAGATAGCCGAATGTGTTGACGACATCATTGATGAAGCCGACGAGGTCTGTTTCGCGGAATTTCAGACTCATTTGTCCTTTATCTATTTTGCGTATGTCCATCAGTTGGTTTATCAGCCGCAAGATGCGTATCGAGTTACGATAGATCATTAAATAGGTTTTATTTAACTCCGGATTGTCACAGTTGGCTATTAACTTTTCCATCGGATTGATGATGAGTGTAAGCGGTGTGCGTATTTCGTGTGAGATATTGATAAAGAACTGTAGTTTGGCTTCATTGATTTCTTCTGTATGTTTGCGTTCTACCATTTCTTTCCGTTGTTTGAGCTGTGTGCGGGCATAGCCGATAAAGGCAAGCACAATAAGTACAATCAATGCACTATATAACAAGTATGCCCACCATGACTGGAACCAGGGAGGTGTGATGAGAATGCTTATTGTCTTTATGTTCGAATGGTATCCATGGTCGATGGCATAGACTTCGAAGGTATATTTCCCGGAAGCCAAGTTGTTGTAGGTGACAAAGTTGGTTCCGGGTGCAGTCGTTTGCCATTCTTTATCCAGCTCATGGATGCGGTATTTGTAAATAACCTGTCCCGCCTGTGCAAATTGTAAGGTAGAGAACGAAATGCTGAACGTATTGTCGGTATAGTTCAACTTGAAACGGTTGGCATCCGTTACAGCAGTATTGATGATGGGGTGTCCTCCCGATAAGGTGTTGGTGTTGACAGACTGTCCGGACACCTTGAAATCTGTGATGACTACGGGTGGAACAGTACGCTCGTTGATGATTTGTTCAGGTACGAAACTGGTGATTCCGTTGATACCGCCAAAATGGATGGTACCATCGGATGAGTGGAAATAAGAGCCTCGTGTAAATTCGTTGCCTTGCAGTCCGTCTCCAGAGTGATAGACTGTAAAAGTTTGCGTTTTTTGGTCAAGCCGGTTGATGCCGTTGAATGTACTTACCCATATATTTCCCAGTTTATCTTCGCAAATGCCGCATATGATGTTGTTGCTGAGTCCTTCTTGTTGGGAATAACGTTTCAGTTTTTTGTTTTTTTTATCGAATTTGTACAGTCCCTTTGAGGTACCTGCCCAAATGTTTCCCATATGGTCTTCTGTAAGGGTATATCCAATACATCCTTGCAGGATATAGTTCTTTTGTGTGAAGTTTATGAAACTTTTAGTTTTAGGGTTGAAACAAGTCACTCCTTTGAAGTGTCCAATCCAAACCAGTCCTTCACTGTCGCAATAGAGGCTGTTAATCCAATTGTTTGGCAATTCGTCATAACTATGTGCAGATGTACTCTTTTCTGTTGACTTGTACTGTGTGAACTGTTTTGTTTCTTTATGATAGACAAACAGTCCGTTGCCGTATGAACTGAAGTACAGGTGCCGGTCGTGGTCTTCGGTAATGGCAAATACCCGCTCGTTATATAGTTCGGGTATGAAAGTGCATGAATTCATGCTTGGATTTAGTTGGGCAACGCCTTTTGTATAGGAGCCTAACCATATCGTATTGTCCGAGTCTTGGAATATGCTCAGTATGGTATTTGCTACGCTATGCGGTCCTTTGTCCGGTGTCAGGTGTTGGAGCGTATGAAAATGGTTGTCCAGGATGTATAGTCCGTCGTTGTCGGTCCCGACAAGCAAATTCTTTTTATTGTCTTGGAATATCGACATGACGCATTGTTTGCCGAAAGGACTTCCGTGCATGGATTTGAATCCATGGTATTGGAATGGATTATGTCTCATCGGGATGAAAGCTACTCCCTGCTGGAATAATCCTAACCATAGGTCATTGTTACGGTCAAAAAGGATGGTATGTATCTTTTTGTTTTTCAGATTGAACTGTGTATCCTCTAATTCTTTGTCTGTTATTTCATGTTTTTCCGTCGTATATACTTTCAGTCCTTCTCCATCAGTACCGATATAAAGTTGTCCGTTGGCATAAGTCAGAGCTTTTACGGGCAGGTTGTATCTGTCTTGATAGGGAATTTGTCTGAATTTCCGGGTTGAGTTGTTATAAATATTCAGTCCGCCGGTCAGAGTGCCGATATAAATATTTCCGTACGGGTCTTTAGCCAGGCTGGATATATTATTTTCGCTGATAAGAGGAGTCTTGAATGTCTTTATGGTTTCTTTGATTATATTGTAACAGATAAGTCCATCATTTTCTGCGCCAATCCATAAGTTGCCTTTCCCGTCATCCAGTATTGTGCTCAGATGCCGGAATCCTAATTGGTTGATGGCCATGATGCATTCTCCCTGTTCTTTTTCGGGATGAATACGGAATAAACCTTCTCCTGAAGTCGATGCCCATAAAGTGCCTTCTCGGTCTTCGATGATGTGGGTTACATCTGTATAAATCTGTCGTTCTTCTTTATATAGCGGTATGTCTGTGAAAGAATCGGTGTTCCGGTTGTATTTTACCAGTCCTCCCATAGTGCCTACCCAGATATTTCCTTTGCTGTCTTCGAAAGTCAGATGCACGTAATCATTATTTAGCGAGGTAGTATCATTGTCCTGATGTCTGTAGGTATTGAATTTGTTTCCGTCAAAACGGTTGAGTCCATATTCTGTTGATATCCAAATAAACCCGCTTCTGTCTTGATAGATGTCGTTGATAAGGCTACTCGATATTTGATTATCAGTTGAATAGAGAACGGAAATTTGCGCAAAAGCTTCCGCTACAACAAAACAGTAAAACAAACCGGTATATAGAATCTTTTTTAGCATAAGTATAAATGATAGTCATAATGAATGATAGCCAGTGGATTGTGTGCATTGGAAATTACTTTCCTCCGCTGGCTGTCATCTGTTCATTTGAGTTGTTATAAAACTTTAACCTGAATCTTGTGCAGAGAGTCGATGTCCGATGTTCCTCCATATAGAAGTTCGTAATTTCCTTCTACCAGATTCATCGCATTGGTTTGAGTATCGAACCATAAGAAATTGTCATCTGAAAGCGTCAAGACAACTTCTTTGGTTTCACCTTTCGGAATATATACACGTTGAAATGCGCGTAGGGTATGCGAAGGAGCATCGGTGTCTCCCGGACGGCGCAGGTATATTTGTACCACTTCTTCTCCGTCTTTATTCCCATTGTTGGTGACAGGGACAGTCAGTGTCAAAGTATTGCCTTTGCTGAATGTCGGACTGCTTATCCGTGCTTTCCCATAAACGAACTGAGTATAGCTAAGTCCATGTCCGAAACAAAACAACGGAGCTTCGGTCATATAACGGTAGGTACGTCCTTTCATCGAATAATCTTCGAAGTCGGGCAGTTGCTCTGTACGGGTATAGAACGTTATCGGTAATTTGCCCGAAGGGTTATATTCGCCTAGCAGGACATCGGCAATGGCTGTTCCTCCGGCTTGTCCTGGATACCAAGCCTGAAGGATACCGTCACAGATTTCACTTTCAGGAGCAAGCCCCATTGCAGAGCCTGAAAAATTGATGAAAACAATAGGTTTGCCAAGCTTTTTCAATTCCCGGATCATTTGTCTTTGGATGGCAGGCAGTTCGATGGTGGTACGGTCTCCACCTTTGAAACCTTCTACATTGACCGGCATTTCTTCTCCTTCCAAAGTGGGAGAGATACCACCGGCAAAGACAATTACATCGGCATTTTTCACTTTTTCTACTGATGCCTGCAGGTTTACAGGGATATTTCGGCCCATATCGAAATCCAGCTGAGCCGCACGGTCTTTGCTGTTGAAGATGAAATCAATTCGGATATCGTATGATTTTCCTGCTTCAGCTTTTAGGGTATAAAGATTGGCATTATTTTGAAGATATTTGCCTGAGGCTACTTCTTTGCCGTTGACCGACAAGCGTATGATGCCTTGTGTCTGGAAATGAAAACCTATATTTTCTGTCTTGTCTGCTGTGAATACGGATTCATAGCGTGCCGAAAAATCGGTAATGTTTACTCCCGGTGCAAATACAGTTGCACCTAAAGTCGTAAAATGGAACGGAGTAGTGGTTTGTACTATTGCCGCAGGAGTTCCTTCCTGTCGGATGTTGTTCCAATAAGTAGATTTGAATCCTTGTTTTCCTTGTAGGGAGCATTGGCTGAATACGCTTTCCAGTGTAACAGAAGTTGTACGGTCGCAGCCGGTATCGTAAATCAGTTGTTCAGCGGGAAGACGTTTCTTCATTGCTTCATATAAGGTCTCTGTATGGGAAGGGTAACCGTTGTAATTGCCCCAGTGCATGACTGAATCTGCTGCATTGGGACCGATAAGGGCAATTTTCAAGTCTTTTTTTAAAGGTAAGACATTATTCCGGTTTTGGAGCAATACAAGGCTTTCACGTGCTATTTGTAAGGCCAATGCTTTGTGCTTTTCACTGTCGACAACCGAATAAGGAATACTGTCCCAACATACATTCTGGTCCATTTCTCCCAATTCGAAACGGGCTTTCAGCAAGCGTTTTACAGAAGTATTTATCTGTTCTTCACTGATGAGGCCGGAACGGACGGCATCAGGTAAAGAGGCATAATTGTTCCCACATTCCAGGTCTGTGCCACTTAATACGGCTCCAGCACTGGCATGTGCTTTATCGGGATGTGTTTCATGGTCGCCTTTGCGCCAAAAGTCGCTGATGGCTCCACAGTCGGATACAATGATTCCCTGGTATCCCCATTCATTCCGTAGAATTTGGGTTAGCAGACGGTTGTTTCCGCAGCAGGGTTCGCCTTCCAACCGGTTATAGGCACACATCACCTCTTTGACATGGGCTTTTTGTACCAAATCTTTGAAAGCGGGCAGATAGGTTTCCCATAAGTCGCGCGGGGATATGTTTTCTGCATTGAATTCATGCCGGTTCCATTCTGGTCCGGAATGTACGGCAAAGTGTTTGGCACAGGCGTGCAGCTTGTTATATTTTGCGTTCTCAGGACCCTGTAAGCCTCTCACTACAGCCATTCCCATTTGTGAAGTAAGATAAGGGTCTTCTCCATAAGTTTCTTGTCCGCGTCCCCAGCGTGGGTCTCTGAATATGTTGACGTTTGGAGTCCAAAAAGTCAATCCTTGGTAACGTTTCAGCTCTCCCTGTTCTCGTGCTTTTACATATTTGGCCCGCGCTTCATCCGATATGGCAGTAAAGACTTGGTATAACAGATTGTCGTCAAATGAAGCTGCCATGCCGATGGCTTGAGGAAAAACGGTGGCTGTGCCTGCCCGTCCCACTCCATGTAAAGCTTCATTCCACCAGTCATAAGCCTTAATGCCCAAGCGCGGAATGGCGGGTGAGGCATTTTGCATCAAAGCGACTTTCTCTTCCAGTGTCAGCCGGGTGACAAGATCGGTTGCCCGTTGTTCGGCTGTTAATGTCTGGTCCTGATAAGGATATTTTTGTCCCATTATGGGAAGTGCGGCGATAAATGTTGCCATGCACACCCATTGTTTCATTTTGTTTTTCATGTTTTCAAATAGCATTAAATATTACACTAACCCTTTGTTGTTGTTAATGAAAAATGAAGAATAAAGGAATGTGTCGTACAGCCTCATTCTTTGGTTCTTATTTTTCATTGAGTAGTTTCTCTTTCAAGAATTGTCCCGTATATGAAGCCCCGCATGCCGCCACTTCTTCTGGTGTACCGCATACTACAATGTTTCCTCCCTGTTCTCCTCCTTCCGGTCCCAGGTCGATGATATAGTCGGCACATTTGATTACATCCATGTTGTGTTCGATGATAACCACGGTGTGTCCTCGTTCTATCAGTGCGTCAAAAGCTTCCAGTAATTTCTTGATGTCGTGAAAATGCAGTCCGGTAGTAGGCTCGTCAAATACGAAAATGGTGGGTTGCGATTTTTCTATGCTTAAGAAATAAGCAAGTTTTACACGCTGGTTCTCTCCTCCGGATAATGTGGAGGAAGATTGTCCCAATTTGATGTATCCGAGTCCTACATCCTGAAGAGGAAGCAGTTTCTTGACAATCTTTTTTTGTCCGTGTGTATCAAAGAATTCAATGGCTTGGTTGACTGTCATTTCCAGCACTTCATAGATATTCTTTCCTTCATAATATACTTCCAGTATTTCTTTTTTGAATCTTTTTCCGTGACATGATTCGCATTCCAATACCAAATCAGCCATAAACTGCATTTCGACGGTGACGGTACCTTCACCTTTACATTCCTCGCAGCGTCCGCCGTCGGTATTGAAGGAGAAGTAACCGGCTGTATATCCCATTTGCTTGGCAAGAGGTTGGTCGGCAAATAGTTTTCGTATTTCATCGTATGCCTTCACATAGGTGACAGGATTGCTGCGCGATGATTTGCCTATAGGGTTCTGGTCTACAAATTCTATGTCGTTGACCATTGATGTGTCACCCCCCAATGATACGAATTCGCCAGGGCGTTCGCTTATTTCACTGTATTCCCGTTTCAAGGCTTTATAGAAAATGTCGCGCACTAGCGTACTTTTACCAGAACCGCTGACCCCTGTTACTACCGTCATGACATTGAGCGGAAAACGGACATCAATCCCTTTCAGGTTATTTTCACGTGCTCCTTTTATTTCGATGTAATTGTTCCAGGCGCGATGTTGCAAGGGGCGTTCGATGGTTTCTTCACCCAACAGATACCTTACGGTATAACTTTTGCTTCCACGTTTCAGGTCTTTCAGGTCACCTGAATAAACGATTTCGCCTCCCAGCCGTCCGGCTTTCGGACCTATGTCGATGATATAGTCGGCTGCACGGATGATTTCTTCATCATGTTCTACGACCACTACGGTGTTGCCTAATTGTTGGAGTTGGCGTAACACTTTAATCAGCTTTGCTGTGTCACGGCTGTGTAGTCCGATACTTGGTTCGTCTAGGATATAGAGCGAGCCTACCAGACTGCTTCCTAGCGAAGTGGCAAGGTTGATACGCTGGCTTTCTCCTCCCGAAAGCGAGTTGCTCAGGCGGTTTAAAGTGAGATAGCCTAGTCCTACGTCTTCCAGAAATGTCAGGCGGCTGTTGATTTCGCTCAACAGTCTTTTGGCTATCTGTGTATCGTGGTCGTTTAGCTTCAGGTTCCGGAAGAATTCTTTCAGCTTGCTGACAGGCATTTCCACTAGATCGGCAATGTTATATCCCCCTACCTTTACGTAAAGGGCTTCTTTCTTCAGTCGGCTTCCGTGGCATTCGGGGCAAGTGGTCTTTCCCCGATAGCGGGCAAGCATTACGCGGTATTGGATTTTGTATTGATTCTCTTCCAGCATGCTGAAGAAAGAGTCAATGCATACTTTGTCCCGCGGACCATGCCACAGATAGTCTTTCTGTGCTTGAGTCAGTTCATAGTAGGGAGCAAATATGGGAAAATCGTGTTCTGGGGCTTCCCGTAAGAATGCTTGCAGCCATTCACTCATTTTTTCCCCTCGCCAGCACATCACAGCTCCATCATATACGCTCAATGAGCGGTTGGGAATGACCAGGCGTTCATCAATTCCAATGATTTTACCGAACCCTTCGCATGTCGGACAGGCCCCTAGTGGAGAGTTGAAAGAAAACATCTGGTCACTTGGTTCCTCAAACTTGATGCCGTCTGCTTCGAATTTGGTACTGAAGCGGTACAGGCTGGTCGAACCGTCGGGTTGATAGAAACGGAGCAAGCATGCACCGTCGCCTTCGTACATAGCCGTTTCGGCAGAGTCGGTCAGGCGGCTGATGGCATCTTTGCTGTTGTCACAGCTCATACGGTCTACCAGCAGGTAAACCGTATCTTTGGGATTATACTGGTATTCTTCGATACGTATGGTCTTTCCGTTCACTTCCAGACGGGTGAATCCTTCTTTCATATCCGTCTCTATTTGCTCTGCCATATTGCGCCCTTCTCGGGGAAGAATGGGGGTAAGTACTGTATAGCGTGTACCCTGAGGATACGAGAGCATACAGTTCACGATATCTTCTGGACTATCCTTTTTCACCAGTTGTCCGCTTATGGGCGAATAGGTTTTTCCGATGCGGGCAAAAAGCAGGCGTAAATATTCATAAATCTCAGTAGAGGTCCCTACTGTAGAGCGCGGGTTGCGGCTGATGACTTTCTGTTCGATGGCAATGGCGGGAGGAATACCTTTGATAAAATCACATTCCGGTTTGCTCATCCGCCCTAAGAATTGGCGGGCGTATGCAGAAAGGCTTTCCACGTAACGGCGTTGTCCTTCGGCATATAACGTGTCGAAGGCAAGTGAGGACTTGCCCGACCCCGACAAACCGGTAATGACTACCAGCTTGTTGCGTGGGATGTTAACGTCGATGTTTTTCAGGTTATTCACCCTGGCGCCTTTGATGGATATGTAGTTGGTTTCAGACATGCTAATGATTTCGTAAGTTTACCTGGACAAAATTAGGTAAAATCTATGAAATAATTGCAAGAAACGTACAGATTTGAGTAAGAAACTATTTTTGAATCAAGATAGTGGTACGTTTATTCTGTTTTATTTAAGAAGTAACTTTAAAGTTAAAGCAAATGACATCAATTAAAATCAAACTTATGGTTTCTGGGAAAGGTATGGAAGGCAGTCTGGTGTATCAAGTGATTCATAATCGTATCGTCCGTCAGATAGATAGTGGTTATAAGGTGTGGATTTCCGAGTGGGATGAACTGGCGGAAATGGTGGTGTTGGAAAAGGCAGATTCAGCCAGAAGAAGGTTGTTGTTGGCTGTTGCCCGTCGTATAAAGACAGACCGGGAGCAGTTGTTTCAGATTGTGGCCAGTCTTGACCGGCAAGGCATTTATACTACTGATGATGTGCTGGTTCGGTTTCGTGCTTGGGAATACGCCGGTTCTTTTGAAAGATTTATGGAAGAGGTCATCGTGCATCTGAAAGAGTTGGGTAAGGTACGCACTTCGGAAACTTATACGATGGCATACCGTAATTTTATGTGTTTCAGGAAAGGAGTCGATATCCGGCTGGATGAAATCGATTCAGATTTGATGGAGTTGTATGAAAGCCATTTAAAAGGCAGGGGATTATCGTTGAATACTGTTTCTTTCTATATGCGTATTTTGCGTGCCACTTATAATCGGGCTGTAGCGAAAGGGCTGACCAGACAGTGTTATCCGTTCAGGTATGTTTATACGGGAGTGGAGAAGACTTTGAAGCGTGCATTGCCTTTGAAGTTTATAAAATGTATCAAACAATTGGATTTGTCATTTCATCCGTCTTTGGATTTTGCCCGCGATATGTTTTTGTTTAGCTTTTATACGCGTGGTATGTCTTTTGTCGATATTGCCTATCTGAAAAAGAGAGATTTACGGAATGGCATCTTGACATATCGGCGGCGGAAAACCGGGCAACTGCTTTTTATCAAATGGGAAAGATGTATGCAGAAAATTGTAGACAAGTATACTTTGCCATATTCAGATTATCTTTTGCCGATAATCAAGGAAAAGGCAAACGAGCGGAAACAGTATCTAAATGCGCTCCATGCGGTGAATCATAACCTGAAAAAGGTTTCTTTGCAGGCGTGTCTTCCCATCAGGCTTACCATGTATGTGGCGCGGCATTCTTGGGCAAGTGTTGCCAAAAGCAAGCATATTCCTCTTGCTGTAATCAGTGAAGGGATGGGACATAGTTCTGAAAACACAACGCAAATCTATTTGGCTTCGCTGGACAATGCAGTTATTGACCATGCAAACCGGTTGATATTAAAAGATTTGTGAATGGGTATCTGATTGAATGGATGTTCGTTCTCTTAACAAGAGACGGATTGTGCCTGCAAATGTAAACAAAAGATATGAAATAACGAATTTTTGGTGATTTAATTTTATATGTAGAATAAAAAAAGCAAATAGAAATCCGCCCGATAAAAAATACACCTTTTTATATTATATACCTTACTTATATATTATAATGGTATGAATGTCCGTCTCTTGTTAAGAGACAGATAAAATTAGAGATATTATTATGTGTAAAGTTTTGTTTGGGTTCATCGGAAGCAAGGAATCATCCTCTTTCGAGCTTGAAGGAGGATGCCAATCAGAACATATTTAGATAGAGGTATCGATGTCACTGTATAGTTCAGATACTCTTTCTAATGCCAGGGGCAAGTAGAGAACGGATTGAAGACCGACCTGTCAATCCGGAAGAGAGAATTTATGCCTTCAGCAAACGGTAAAATCGTTACATGGTGCTATCTTTTTGTTCATCATACCAAGGTGGAACGGGTGAACGAAAAGTTGAAAGAAAGGTTTAACACGTTTATACACAAGAGCATTGTGTATAAGCAAGTCAAGAATCGTGTAAAAAAGGAAGAACGTCCTACCATTTCAGGCTTGCTTTTTGTACAAGGCGACAATTGTGACATCCAACGTATGTTGCACGAAATCGATCCGGCTCTTTATCTGATGAACGATTGTTCTACTCATCGGACGGCAGTCATTCCCGACCGTGTCATGCAGGCTTTCATTCAGGTATCTCAAATGGATGAGAACCGTATCCGTTTTATGCCTCATGCTTTAAGTTATTATTCTACAGGTCATCCGTTGGTCCGGGTTACATCGGGAGTTCTGAGCGGTTTCGAAGGATATATAGTCCGCATATCGCGCGACAAGTGCCTGGTTACTTCTGTAGGCGATATTACCGTAGCTATCGGTGGTATCCATAAAGAGACATTCGAGAATATAGAGACTTATGCCCAGTTGCGGAGGAAGGAACAGAATATGAGCGTTTCTTCCTCCGCAAATGCATCAGATTGTTGGCGTGAAGATATAAAGCAATATTTCTTCCAGCCTGAAAACCAATTGGATGTAATAGTAATGGCAAATGGACTTCATCGCTGGATAGCAGAAGCATGCCGTTGGATGAATGCTGGAAATTATATGGATGCTATGGATGTAGCCTGTTTGATACTGAAAACGATAGGTTTGTATTTCCATTCTGCTTATGCAAATTCTCAGCTGGGCCGATTAAAAGATATTTGGTCTGTATGTCAGGAGGCTAACCGGATATTAGCTGCATTGACAGAAAATCTGGAAGTACCGGCTGATGTAAAGCAACGCATTGCATCAGAGAGACAGGATTTGTCTGTTTGTTATCCTTTCTTATTTTTGAAGAATGAATGAATCTTCTTTAAATTATAAATATCATAAGTTATGAATTTCATCAAACATGTGTTTTTACTTTTTGTCATTTTGTTGTTGAGTAATTGTGCTTCTTATCAAGATTCGGTGTATTTACGCAATGACGAAATACTTGATACGGTCAAGCAAAAATATTCTCTTTTCGAATATCGGATTATGCCTAAAGATGAGTTGACCATTACAGTAAGTACTACAACTCCCGAAGCATCAGCCCCCTTTTATCGTAAAATCGGAATGACTAAAGGGCAGAATGGTATTGGACAGGGGATGGATAATGCGAAGTTACTAGACTATTTGGTCGATAATGAGGGGTATATTGATTTCCCGGTATTAGGTATGATATCCGTAGCAGGACTCAGCACTCGTGAATGTGAAGCGGTCATTCGTGAGAAATTGCAGGCTTACCTGAATGAGGTGCCCAATGTTACGGTGCGTTCTTCCAGCTATAAGGTAAGTGTATTGGGGGAAGTGGCCCGTCCTGGTACTTACCGGGTGGATGATGAGAAGATTACCATATTCCAGGCTTTGGCAGAAGCTGGTGATATGACGCTTTTTTCTGACCGTAAAGACGTTCATTTGCTTCGGGAAGACGGTCAAGGCAGGCGTAAAGTAATTCATTTGGACTTGACCGAAGCAAATATTGCTCTTTCTCCTTATTATTATCTGCAGCAAAATGATGTGGTTTATGTGAAACCTACTCCGGCGAAAGTCAGTTCGAATACATTTACCGGAAATGCATCGGCATGGATTACGATGTTGAGTTTGGTTACTACAGTTGTCTCGTTGATTATGGTGATTACCAATTAATACCGATACTTTTGTAAAGCTCATGAAATTGTTTAGAAACAGTTGCTTATGAAAGAAAATATATATAGTGATTTTTACCAAGAAGAAGGGAAACGCGTAGATTATAAAGCCATATTTTTCGAATATCTTCTTTATTGGCCCGTTATCGTAGGAGTTTTGGCTTGTTTTATCGTGGGGGCGTATATTTACCTCCGTTATTGTGAGCCGGTATATAGTGTGAGTTCTACGGTTTTGATTAAGCAGGCCGATCATTCGAAATCGGGTTCTTCTGCATTCGCTTCTTCTATTCAGGATTTTGGCTCTTTTTCTGTAGCAAACGATTTCGAAAATGAATTAGAGATTTTGCAGTCGTATACCTTGATAAAAAAGGTGGTAACTACGTTGGGGCTGTATATCGATTATGCGGAAGACGGAGGTTTTGGTTACGATCCGGTAATGTATCAAACGTCTCCTATACAGGTTTGGATGGCACCTGAAGAAGCCGACCGGTTGCCTTCTGCTTTGCAGATACAGATGGAGTGTTTGCCTCAAAGGAAAGTGAATGCAGCACTTCATTATCAGATAGGTAAGGAAACCTGTTCTTTAGAAAAGTCATTTGATAAGTTGCCTGCCGTCTTTATTACTCCTGTAGGTACGCTGAATCTTTCGTGGAGAACAGATTCGGTGTCTAAGCGATTGAATCCCCCCTTGTCTTTATCGGCTACAATCGAATCACCTTCTGTTGCGGCAGACAAGTATAAAATGCATTTAACGGCTGAGCCGGTAGGGGATTTTACTTCAATTGTCAAGTTGACTTGTGAAGATGTCAGTGTACGTAGGGGGGTGGATTTCCTCCGCATGCTTGTTACCCAATATAATAACGAGGCGAATGAAGACAAGAATCAGGTGGCTACCCGTACGGCACAATTTATTGATGAGCGTATTCGCATCATTAATGCCGAGTTAGGCTCTACTGAAAGTGAGTTGGCTGAATACAAGCAACGGGCTGGACTGACAGACCTGAGTGCGGATGCCCAGTTAGCGTTGCAGGAAAGTTCGGAATATGATAAACAGCGTGCCGAGAATACCAATCAGTTGCGTCTTATCGCTTTTTTGCGTAGCTATATTGATGACCCTAAAAATCGTTACGAAGTGATTCCAGCCAATGTCGGGTTGGCCGACGGAGCGTTGGTGAATGTGATAGCCCAGTACAATGAATTATTGGTTGAACGGAAACGCTTGCTTCGTAGCTCTAACGAAAATAATCCGATGCTGATTAATCTGGACGCATCGATAGCGGTTACCCGAAACACGGTACTTACGACCGTAGAAAATGTAGAAAAAGGATTACAGATTACCCGTAATAGCCTTGACCTTCAGGCTGGTAAGTATCAAAGCCGTATCAACCGTGCGCCGCAACAGGAACGGGAGCTTATCAGTATTACCCGCCAGCAGGAAATCAAGGCGAATCTTTACCTGATGTTGTTGCAGAAACGTGAGGAAAACGCCATAACTCTAGCGGCTACAGCCAATAACGGACGTATCATCGAAGAACCTCGTCGAAGCTGTTTGGTGGCTCCGAATACATTGAATATTTATTTTGTAGCTTTAGTTTTAGGATTGTTTTTCCCTATTATGGGTATTTATTTGGTTCGTTTGTTACGGTTTAAGATAGAAAGCCGTGTGGATGTGGAACGGATTACCAATGTATCTGTCATCGGTGATGTGCCGTTAGTTGACAATGTGAAGACTGATTCGGTCGTTATCAAGGAAAATGAGAACGGTTTGATGGAAGAAGTTTTCCGCAATGTGCGGACCAATATTCAGTATATGTTGCAGGAAGGGCAGAAAGTGATTCTTTTTACATCTACTGTCCAGGGGGAAGGCAAGAGTTTCAATGCCGCTAACCTTGCTGTCAGTTTCGCTTTTATGGACCGCCGGACGGTTGTGGTAGGTATGGATATCCGCAAACCGAAACTGAATCATATTTTCGGTCTTTCGGGTAAGCTTCCAGGTATGACGCAATTCTTGGCTTCTCCTTCATCGGTCGATTTACTTTCGCTTTGCCAGCCTACGGCAGTTTCGCCCAATCTCTATGTCTTGCCGAGCGGTGCTGTTCCGCCCAATCCTACCGAATTGGTTGCTCGGAAATCGTTAGAGCAAGCCATAGACCTTTTGAAGCAACATTTCGATTATATTATTCTTGATACTGCTCCTATTGGCATGGTAACCGATACTCGTTTGATAGCCCGTGTAGCGGATTTGAGTGTGTACGTATGTCGTGCCGGTTATACCCATAAAAACGATTTCGAATTGATAAATGAGTTAGAGCAGGAAAAGAAACTGCCCAATCTTTGTGTACTTATCAATGGCATTGATATGAGTAAGCGTAAGAACGGATATTATTATAGCTATGGAAAGTATAGCAAATACGGCTATGGTAAAAAATACGGTTATGGATATGGATACGGAAATGAGAAATGACAAGCCTTTAGTCAGTGTCCTGTTGCCGGTTTACAATGCACAAGATACTGTTGTTGAGGCTATCCAGAGCATTTTGGCTCAGACTTATACCCACTTTGAACTGGTAGTTATCAACGATGGTTCCACAGATGCAACACGTGAGCGTATCCTCTCTGTCCGCGATGATCGAATCCGTTACTACGAGAACGAGGGCAATCAGGGTTTGGTCTATACGCTGAACCGAGGCATTGACTTATGTCGGGGTAAATACATTGCCCGCATGGATGCGGATGATATTTCATTGCCTACACGGTTTGAAAAGCAGGTGGAGGTGATGGAAAAATCGCCGAACATTATTGTTTGTGGGACGGAGGTTAGTCTCTTTGGTGATCCAGAGATTGTGAAAAAGGTTCCTGATAGGGCTTATCGTTTTATTTCAGCTGATGAGTATCAAAAGAATCTTGTTTTAGAATCGGGCATTGCGCATCCGTCCGTTATGATGCGGAAAAGTATATTGGATGAATATCACTTGTATTATGATGCTGATTATCCTTATGCGGAAGATTATAAATTTTGGATAGACTTGGTTTCCTATGGAGATTTTTACATTATTCCGGAAAGGTTGTTGCGATATCGATTGTCGGCTACACAGATTACTACATTTCATAGTTTACAACAACAAGAAAGTTCTAAGAAATGTCGTTGGCTGTTTTTACAGAGAAATCTCAGCCCTGAAACCTTTGCCTTATTAAAGGAGGGTATCGATTTAAAGGTACTTAGAAGAGTACGAAAAGAAACGTCCAATGTTAAGATATGGGAAGCCTTGTATATGTCATTTACAAAATTCAGTTGGATGGATTGGCCTTATTTCATTTTGTCCGGTGATATATTCCGGCTGAAAAGATTCTGTTTCAGTTGTCTGGTACTGAAAAGGTTTCGTTCGTATCCGGGTGTTTTTCTGTAACGAAAGTCTGTTATTCGTCTATGCTTGCTAATTCACGAACAGCCAAAAGCTTGCGGAATGCCCGGGCTTCCCTCTTATTTTATTTCCTCAACCTGCTGCTGCAGTTCTTTTCCCGTAAAATCTTTTTGGATTATTTGGGGAGCGAAGTGTTAGGCTTGAACACTACGGCTCAGAATCTGTTGGGATTTCTCAATCTGGCTGAATTGGGCATTGGCAGTGCAGTGGCATATAATTTGTATAAGCCCTTGTTTGAGGGCAATCGCCAGACTATCAACGAAATTGTTTCCATCCAGGGATGGCTTTATCGGCGGGTTGCTTATGTGGTCTTGGCTGGGGCTTGCGTATTGATGTTTTTTTTTCCCTGGCTTTTTGCCAAAGCGCAGGTGCCGTTGGGCTATGCTTACGGTTCTTTTGCCGTTTTGCTAGTGTCTTCGCTGTTGGGCTATTTTGTTAATTACCATCAGATTGTTCTTGTGGCAGACCAACGGCAATACCAGATTACCTACAGCACCCAAAGCATTCGCATCGTCAAAGTTATTTTGCAAATCCTGGCTGTCCGTTTCCTTAGTCACGGGTATGTGTGGTGGTTAGTCTTGGAATTGCTGATGGCTGTCCTTTCCTCTTATGTATTAGACCGCTGTGTCAGGAAAGTGTATCCCTGGCTTCAGACTACGATCTGTAAAGGGGCAGACTTGCAGAAGCGCTATCCGGGCATCATCACCAAGACAAAGCAGATTTTTTTCCATCAGATGGCCGCTTATGTGCTGACACAGACCAGTCCGCTTATCATCTATGCATACGCTTCGCTGACCTTGGTGGCGGTGTATGGCAACTATCTGCTAATTATTAACGGTATCACTCAACTGATAGGTGCGTTGCTCAATGGGGTGGGAGCAGGAGTAGGTAATCTGGTAGCGGAAGGCGATAAACAACGGGTGAAATCTGTGTTTTGGGAACTCACAGTTTTGCGGATGTGGCTGGCATCAGTAGCATGTTTCGGTATATATAGTTTGGGACATTCTTTCATTACGTTGTGGGTGGGTGCGGAATATGTACTTCCACAGTCGGCATATATCCTGTTGATGGGCATTACTTTTATCCAGATTTCCCGTACAAACGAGGTCTTTATTGGTGCTTACGGTATCTTTCAAGATATTTGGGCACCAGTGATCGAAGCGGTATTGAATTTGAGCATGTCTATTGGATTAGGCTATTTTTATGGATTGACAGGTATTCTCTCTGGTGTATTGATTAGTTTGTTGGTGATGGTGGTTGGTTGGAAACCTTATTTTCTATACCGATATGGTTTTAAGGAATGTGTTTGGGAATATGTGTGGCGGTATACGAAATTGTTGTGTCTAATGATGATAGCTTGGTCGCTTTGTAAATGGCTAGTTGGTGCTTATGTGACTACGGCAAGTTTAAGTTATGGGAAATGGATGCTTTCAGCTTTGATTATAATGGGAAGTTATATTTTGATAAGTCTTGGCTTGTTTTGTGTAGCAGATAAGGCGGCACGGGATTTCATTAAGAGAGCGTTTGTGATTATCAGTTGATAAAACTTTATTTTTATATTCTTATGCCTAAAATATCAGTCATTGTACCGATTTATAATGTGGAACCCTATTTAAGGAAATGCATTGATAGTATTTTAAATCAAGAATTTACTGATTTTGAATTGTTATTAGTAGATGATGGAAGTACGGATGCTTCTGGAATTATTTGTGATGAATATGCTTTAAAGGATACCCGTACCAAGGTTTTTCATACTTCTAATAGAGGAGTGAGTGCGGCTCGAAACTTGGGGATGGATGAAGCAGAGAGTGAATGGATTTGTTTTGTGGACAGTGATGATTGGGTAGAACCCAATTATTTATCTAGCTTTATGGATGAATTTTTGAAAGAGGATGTTCTGTTAGTTCAGAAAATTCTAATGGATGATGCCACTGTAACGGGCAAAGAACCTGTTACTTTTATGACTACTTTAGAGGTAGATCCGGATGATAAGCATGCAATTTATGCTGGTATGTTTGGGAAAGGTGCTAGTGCTTGTGCTAAACTTTATAATATGGGACTTATCAGAAGGAATAATTTACATTTTATGGAGGAATTTACTATCGCTGAAGATATTATGTTCTTGTTGACTTATTTGTCTATAGTAAAAGACGTTCGATTGTTACCATGTGCTTCGTATCATTATATGCATCGTAACAGTTTTTCTTTAACAAAATCTTTTCATTCTTCATTGGTATACATAAGGTTATGTGAATTAATAAGCAAGCAATTGGAAGTGTTAAAAAACAATCAAGGTTCACAAAAGATAGGATGTGGTATGGAAGAACGTATATATCAACACATATATGGATTTTGGCATGCTGCAGGTAAAAATGTTGTTAAGCATGATTATAAAGACGTTTTTAGTTTTATGCGTAAACATAAAATGTTAGTAAAACAATTTGAAACACTTTCATTAAAGTACAGATTGTTTAATATCCTTTTATTTTATCGGTTATTCCCTGATAAAGCCCTATTTGGTTTATTGGAGATTATGCGAAAAATGCACTTTGTAAAATAGTATCTGGATGTTTAAAAATATCAAAATGGGAAAACTGTATATAGCTTATGCGACTGATGAAAATTACATTCAGCATGTAACCGTATCAATAAAAAGTCTGATTAAAGTAGCTAAAGATATAGCGCAATATGAAGTGTATTTGCTTGCCAATAACTTGGCAGAATCTACTATTGCTGAATTACGTAATTTTTCAGATAAGAATCATTTGTCACTTTATATCATTAGAGTTGATAATTTGAAGGAGATATTACCTGAAAATATTAATTGGGGTAAATTGAGCATTACTACCTATTTGAGACTATTTTTAGCAGAATTTCTTCCACCAGTTATAGATAAAGTTTTGTATTTGGATTGCGACACTGTAATAATACAGGATTTAACTTATTTGAAAGAGTATTCTATGGAAGATTTTTTAGTTTGTGGGGTAGAAGATACGATGCCGCCGGAAATAAAAGAACAAATAGGGTTAAAAAAAAGTGATTCTTATATCAATGCAGGTGTTCTTTTAGTGAATTTGAAAAAATGGCGGGACACTAAGGTATCGAAGCATTTTATGTCGTTTATTGATCACTTTAATGGTGAAGTTCCGTTTGGTGATCAAGGTGTAATTAATGGTGTATTACGTGAGCATGGCATATTACCGCTTGTTTATAATGTTCATTCGCCGATTTATGCCATATATAAATACAATGATTTATTGAGATTCTTTTCTTTGGATAGTTATTACTCACCAGATGAAGTAGAACGGGCAAAAAAGAGCCCTATTATACTGCATTACACAGCTTTGTTTGTAGACCGTCCTTGGTTTAGATTTTGTTTACACCCTCAAAAAAAATATTATAGAAATTTGTTGAAGGTTCCTCCCTTTGCAAAAGATAGACTTCAAAAAAATCAGTATGGGTGGAGAAGAAAATTTAAGATGTTGGTATTTAGTTATTTGCAACCGATTTATTTTGTACTGAAATATTCTAAGGATCGAATAATGAGGTGAAAATAATTCCTATATACTGAATTTTTGTTCAATTGAGCGTATAATAAATTATGCATATTCTTTTCATAACTACTGCCTTTCCACCTTTAGTGGATGGAGTAGGAGATTATACTTATAACTTAGCTCAGGAATTTGTTAATAATGGTCATCAAGCAATAGTAGTTTGCAAAAAAAAACTTGGAATAAAGACAGATTATGCAAATATCTGTGTATGCCCGATTATTGAAAGATGGAATCTTTTTGCCATTCAATCTGTTATCCGTGTAATAAAAGAATATCATATTGATGTAGTATCTTTGCAATATGTTCCGCATGGGTATCAGATAAAAGGATTGCCTTTCTCTTTGATCGTATTACTTTATGTAATTCGAAAATGTAATGTGAAAATATTTACATTTTGTCATGAGTTATTTGTACGTAAAGAGAAAGGAAATCTGAAACGGAATATTTTGAGTTTTTTAATGCGAAATATAACCAAGTGTATTATTTTGCAGAGTGATTTTGTGGCGACAAGTATAAAGGTCTATCAACAACAGATAAATGGCCTAATTAGATATAAGAAACTTGTTGGGTTAATACCTATTAATAGTAATGTGCCTGAAGTTTCGGTGGATACTGATAGTTTATGTTCTTTGCGTACTAAAATAGCAGCTAAAGATGAATATATTGTATCATTTTGGGGATTTAGAAAGATGAACGAAATCCTTTCTGTACTGTTGGAAAATTGCGATAATGGACTGAAAATAAAACTTCTGTCAATAGGAAATAGTTTAAAGAATATTCCTACGGATAGACGTATTTATAAAACAGGGATTTTACCTCTTCATGAGATAGGAAGTTATTTGAAAATTTCTGATGTATTGATTTTGCCGGAAGACAGGTTGTCGGGATGCTCTTTTAAAAGTGGGACTTTGTTGGCTGCTCTGAAAAACGGGGTGGTCGTTTTAACGAATAAGGGACAAATGACGGATGATTCTTTAGTAGACAAGTTTAATATTGTATTTACGAATTTTAGCGACAAAAAGGTTTTCTTGAAATCTTTGATGTGGTTGATAAACCATCCGGAGGAGCGAAAAAAAATAAGTGAAAACGCCAAACAAACGGTCAGTCATATATCTTGGCGTGGTATTTATATGAGTTATATGGATTGGATGGAATAGATGAGATTGTGGTTATAAATTATAAAAGACAGCAGTTTCGTTTTTTTGATATATTCAGATGTTTTTATATAGTGTGCAAGAGTATAAGCGGTGCAACATTGCCATTTGGCTGTTCTTTTTCCTATTGATTTTCGAGGGAGCTTTCCGTAAATGGTTCTTGCCTTCCCTGTCAGATATATTTTTGGTCATTCGCGACCCGTTGGCAATCTATCTGGTATGGATAGCTTGCAAACGGGGATTGTGGAAGAACCCGTTTGTGCGTATATCCTGGGGCATAGCATTTATTACCCTGATTACAACTCTTTTGTTCGGCCATCAGAATTTATTGTTGGCTCTTTATGGAGTCCGCATTTGGGTATATTATATACCTCTCATTTTTGCCATTCCCTTGTTTATGAACTTGGATGACGTGATGTCAATGTGCAAATGCACCTTGTATATTACTATGGGAATGACCCTGCTGATGTTGTTGCAATATTTCACTCCCCAAACTTCTTTTTTTAATGTAGGGGTAGGTGGGGAAGGTAGCTCTGGATTTTCCGGTGTAGGTGACTATTTCCGTCCTTCCGGGACTTTCTCTTTCACGAATGGGATTGCATTGTATATGGTATGGGCGGGCTGCAGTTTTTTTGCCTGTTTTTTCTCTAACCGGAAGTGGGAAAAGCGTAAGTTTTGGGTTAGTCCATATATCTTATGGGCATCGTTTGTCTGTTGGGTAGTTGCTGTTCCCGTCTCTTTATCCCGTGCTGTGGTGGCAGAAGTGGTGATTATATTTTTGTGGGCTATGGGACTGGCTTTTCTGACAAAAAAATATAAGAAGAGTCTCTTTTATTTTATGGCAATTTTGTTGGTACTTTCTCCGTTGTTGTTAGCTAATCAACGCATACAGATTGCCGTTGATAATATGCAGGAACGTTTTGTAATGGCTGGAAAATCGGAAGGAAACTTTGTGACAGAGAGCATTGTCGAGCGAAAGATCGTGAGTATGTTCAGTGACCTGTTGAATAGCAATGAAGTGCCTTTCTTTTACGGGGAAGGCATTGGGATGAGTACCAATGTGGCAGCAGTGATGCTGACCGGAAAAAAACAATTTTTGACCAAAGAAGGAGGTTCAGACTCAATGGAAAATGGCTACCTGATGGGCTGCGTAATGTTTTTGTATAAATGGATTTTGCTGTTTTATATTTTCTACCGGTGTGTGAAAGTACGGACATGTACGCTACTTCCCTTACTATTTGCTGTATCTTTGTTTCTGATACGTCCAGGAACTGGGCAAACTCCTGCGGATGTTGGCTTTAGTGTTTGGGTAGCTGCCATGACATTGACATTGGCTGTAAAGTCTGAATATGAAATTATTCATACTCGTAAATGATGGATATTGTATTTGCCACGAATAATGAATTTTGTCCTTATGCTGCCATAGCGATAACTTCGTTATTAGAGCATAATAAAGGAGAAATCCGGATTCATTTGTTTACAATCGATGTAGATGAATCTAATCTTCAACGGATAAGTCAGCTTGTCTCTTCCCATATTGATGCGAAATTGCTGATTTATCCGGTAAATGCAAGTTTATTATTGGATGGATTCCCTAATCCGGGTGTTTATTCTTGGGCTACCTATTTAAGGTTATTGTCTGCATCGTTGTTGCCTTCTTTAGATAAAGTGTTGTATTTGGATGCGGATTTGATTGTAATGGGGGCATTGCAAGAATTATGGGATATGGATATTTCGGGATATTCTTGTGCGGCTGTTTACGATTCTATTTTTTCATACTCCATCACCAAAGATTATATCGGGTATGATTATTATAAAGAAGGGTATGCCAATGCCGGTGTGTTGTTATTGAATTTGGCTTATTGGAGGAAGCATCAAGTGCAAGAACGTTTGCTTGGTTATTTTAGCAATCATTCCGTTCGGCTTTTCGATCAAGATGTGATTAATATTGTTCTGCATGGAACCATCAGGTTTGTCCATCCCAAATGGAACTGCCATACGGGTTATTTCGCGTTTCCTCCTTTGGTGCGAAGCGATCAGAAGAAATATATAAAGACTTTGTGGCGTAATGCACGGATTGTACATTTTACAGGTCCTGCCAAGCCGTGGTACAGAGAATGTGTGAATCCTTATAAAAAGGATTTTAGGAAGTATGCGCAGCTTGTACCTTGGAATGGAATTTGCGATTTGAAATTGCAATCCAATAGGAGAAAAAGTCTTTTGATTATTGCTTTGCGGCATTGTAAAAATGTCGTGGCGATGTTTTTTTCTATTTTTTATGGGGATTAGGATTTGAAGCGGTTGGTTTAATTAAGAATTTCTTAGGAAAATGGAACATATATTACTTTCTCATCCCACCGGAAACGCCAACGTCCGCGCTTGGGTCGAAACTCTTGACCAACACGGCTTATTGGAAAGTTTCCACACCAGCATCGCCTGTTTCCGGGGCAGTCCGCTCTATCACATAAGTGTTGGTCCTTTGAAAGATTTCAGGCGCAGGGAATTTGACAAAAATCTTCAAGGAAAAACTTATACGTATCCTTGGAAGGAGTTGGGGCGTATGGTCTCCACGAAGTTAGGGTGGCAAGGCTTGACAAAACATGAGTCTGGAATGTTTTGTGTAGATGCGGTTTATCATTATGTAGATATTTGTGCAGCCCGGTATATTCGGGACAAGCATGCACTGATAGATGCTGTATATGCTTATGAAGATGGGGCATTGCGGACTTTTCAGGAGGCCAAATGTTACGGAAAGACTTGTTTTTATGAATTGCCCATTGGCTATTGGCGTGCCATGCGGGAATTATTAGAAGAAGAACGGCAGAAAAATCCGGCATGGGCAATGACGTTGGGGGGCTTTCAGGATTCCGATACAAAATTGACGCGTAAGAATCAGGAACTGGCTTTGGCAGACAGAATATTTGTAGCAAGTAGTTTTACCAAACAAACATTGCAATGGTTTCCGGAAAGGTTGTCGGATGTCGTAGTGGTGCCCTATGGCTTTCCCCCTGTTAATCGGGAACGGATTTATCAACCATGGAAAGGCAGGAAAATAAAACTTTTGTTTGTGGGCGGATTGTCACAGCGGAAGGGCATATCTTATCTGTTTGAGGCAGTTGATGGTTTGGGGCAAGCCGTAGAACTGACGGTGGTAGGCAGTGGCGCGATAAATGCATGTCCGGCGTTGCAGAAAGCATTGGCAAAAGTGCATTATATACCAAGCCTTCCTCATAGCGAAGTATTGAAGCTGATGGCGGAACATGATTTATTGCTTTTCCCTTCTTTGTTCGAGGGATTCGGGTTGGTGGTAACAGAGGCTATGTCTCAGGGTACGCCGGTGGTTACTACAGACCGGACTTGTGGTCCGGATGTAATAACTCATGGCAAGGACGGGTGGATTTTGCCGGCAGGTACGTCAGAGCCTATAAAGGAATTGCTGGAAAAGTTGATTGCGCAGCCCGATATGTTGCAGCAGGTAGGAGAGGCAGCCAGACAAACGGCAACAGCCCGTCCGTGGAAACGGTATGGGGATGAGATGCTGTCTTGGATACTTTAGAAGCTGTTTTGAATTTCTTCAAAAAGTTTTTCTTGGCTTGATGTATCCGTTTTCGTGTGTGCTTTGGGCGATTTTTTGGTCCTTTTCGCTCCTGTTCTTCGTCAGATAGCCCGCTATCTTCCTCATCACAGAAGCGAAAATGCCTCAAAAACTCATCCCAAATCAGCGCACGATAAATTCAAAACAGCTTCTTAAAGTATGATGGAATTCGTCTTTTTTCACCGTGCCACTTGTTGTGGCCATAGCATCACCCGTAGTTTTACTCCGTTGATAGCGGAGTTGAAGAAGCGGTATCCGGTCAGGGAGTATAATGTCCCTTATGCAGGGGCCCATCCGCTCAATGTACTCAGAAACATTCTCTTTGTCCGCAAACACCGGAGCAAGACCGGGGTTAACCACGTGACGGGTGACATTCATTATTGCATTTTAGGCTTGATGGGTGTACAATCCATACTGACTGTTCACGATGATTATGCTATTATTACGGCACCTAATGTGTGGAATAGGATTTATAAATGGATTTTCTGGATTTATTTGCCTATAAAATTGGCGGGGCGTACCGATTGTATCACAGAAGAGACCTATCGGAAAGTGAGGCGCTACGTGCATTCACGGAAGATGGGTGTGTTCACTCCCCATGCCGTGGATGTAGGGTATCATTTCTTTCCTCATCAGTTGGACAAATCCTGTCCATGTATCTTGCAGATTGGTACGAATCCGCAGAAAAATCTGGAAAGTACCATTCGGATGCTGGCTGGACAAAAATGTCATTTAAGAGTTGTTCGGGAGATGACTCCAGCCCAGCACAAGTTAGCAAAAATGTTGAACGTGAATTATTCCAATGTTTATAACTTGACAGATGAAGAAATGATCCAGGAGTATGAAAAGGCTGATATAGTTGTTTTTCCTTCTATCTATGAAGGCTTTGGCATGCCTATTATGGAAGCGCAAGCCATTGGCCGTGCAGTGATAACCACTCGCAGGGCTCCTATGGATTGGGTGGCGGGCAAAGATGCCGCATTGCTGGATAATCCTTTGGATATACAAGAATATCGTACATTGTTTGAAAGACTGGTTCGAGATGATAACTATCGGGCGCAGGTTATTGTTGCTGGATTGGAAAATGTAAAACGGTTTCGTCCGAAAATGGTAGTGGAAAGATATATCAGTCTGGTGTAATATGTATGGCATAATTACATTGTTAATATATATTGATACTTAACTTAATATAATAGGTGTTTATGAAAATGGCATTACAAATAATTCTCCTTTTTTTCCCATGGAAGATACGTAGATATTTGTTGAACCGTTTTTGGAAATTTGAAATTCATCCTACGGCTCGTATAGGCTTTTCGTATATATATCCGAAATGTTTGATTATGGAAGAAGGAGCACGGATTGGTCATTTAAATGTTGCTGTTCATTTGGATAGAATTGTTTTACGGAAAAATGTAAGTATAGCTCGTGGAAATTGGATAACAGGATTTCCTACAGGAACAGTTTCGAAACATTTTGCGTATAATAAAAAAAGGAAAAGTGAGCTTATTGTAGGAAAAGAGTCTGCAATAACTAAAAATCATCATATTGATTGTACAGATAGCATTCATATTGGTGATTATGTAACCTTGGCTGGTTATCGTTCGCAATTTTTGACGCATTCTATTAATATATATGAATCTCGTCAAGATTGTCATCCGATTAAAATTGGAAATTATAGCTTCGTTTCAACAGGAGTCATTGTATTGGGTGGAGCCATATTGCCTGATTTTTCCGTTTTAGCTGCAGGTGCAGTTCTTAATAAAGCGTATGATGAAGAATGGACATTATATGCCGGTGTTCCAGCAAAGCCAAAGCAAACTATATCAAGAGACTCAAAGTATTTTTTTAGGACTAAAGGCTTTATTTACTGATTATTCATAAAGGAAATGCTCTATGGTTGACATAAAGTATTTTGTTATTTTACAGTGTTTAGGTAGGAGAGGATAGAATAATAATAGAATATGTCAACTATGACATCCAAGTATAAGTTAGCAAGAGCATTGAACGTGAATTATTTCAATGTTTATAACTTGACAGTTGAAAGAAATGTAAGCAGTCAAAAAATGGCTATTGATTGAAATGGAATTGTTGACCGATAAAAGATGTGGAAAAGTCTTTCAAAGTGGTAATGATAAAGAGTTGTCACAAATTATGCAATACTGTATCGAGCATATAACAGAAATAAGGGCAAATAGACGTTTTCGTCAGTTATGGGCAGAACAATGTATTAGTGGAAAAGTGATAGCACACTATATGGTAGATTGTTTATCCGGTAAGGAGCCGTGTCAGCCATGGAAACGATGATTATTCTCCACTACATCCCTTCCCTCGACCGTTCTTCCGGCGGTACTACTGCCTATATGCAGCTTCTTGCGGCAGAATTAGGTAATTTAGTTGACCTGTATATTGTTACCCATCCTTCTCAGAATCCTGTGATGGTGGCGAATGCTCGCGTTTGTTTTATTAGTGCTTCCTTGTTTGGGGGAATGCAAAAGAAGTGGTGCCGGTTATTGAATGAGATACATCCGAACATTGTACATATTAATGGTTGTTGGATGCCTCAGTGTGCTTGTGTTCAGTGGTATGCGCAGCAAATGGGGTATCGAGTCGTATTATCACCGCATGGTATGTTAGAACCATGGATTATGGCTCGCCATTATTGGATACGGAAACTGCCTGCTCTTTGGCTGTACCAGAAAAGGGCGGTAGCGAAAGCCGATTGCCTGCACGCTACGGCAGAAAGCGAGAAGAAGAATCTGCTGAAGTTGGGGTGTAACCGGAATATTGAAGTCATTGCCAACGGCATTGATGTGGACAGCATTGCTATCAAACCGTTGTGGAAAAGAAACAGGCAGATTTTGTTCTTGTCGCGTATCCATGTAAAGAAAGGCATTGAGTTTCTTTTGGAAGCAGTTGCCGTACTGAAAGAGAGGCTGCAAAGCTATACTGTTTATATTGCAGGGGAAGGTGATACAGCTTATATAGACCAGTTGAGGGCTAAAGCGCAATCGTTGGGTATAGGGCAGTTGGTTAAGTTTTGCGGCGGAGTATATGGAGACGAGAAGTGGAGGCTGTTCCGGCAATCCGACGTGTTTGTGCTTCCTACTTATTCGGAAAACTTCGGCATCGTAGTGGCTGAGGCTTTGGCATGTGGAACACCGGTCGTAACAACCAAAGGGACTCCATGGGAAGAGTTGCAGACGTACCGTTGCGGTTGGTGGACAGAGATAGGCACGCAACCTCTTGTTGACGCTTTGAACGTTTTCCTTTCGTTAGACGAACAGGAATTAGAAGCGATGGGGGAGAACGGGCGCAGGCTGGTAGAAGAAAAGTATTCGGTAAAGAACATGGCGGAAGCTATGGTCAGACTGTATGATAAAGTTTTGATGAAGCAATAGAAATAGGATGTAAGCATTTGTAAATTAATGATTAATAAGAATTTGCAAAAATGGATTCCTAACAGCTATGCAAAGATTTCCTTTTAAGGTACGTAAAGTCGTATTTCAGAAATTAGAAGAAATAGTAGACATAGTTTCGAACTTAAGCATGCATTTTGATGAACATAAGTGACTTGGCCGTTTCACATAAGTAACTCGGGCGTTTCACATAAGTAAGTCAGCCTTGTCACTTATGTTCGTTTGAGCGGACTGTTTTTTTCTGATTTCAGCAGACTCTTTCTTCCTTTTCAGAGTTGCCATGCTATATGCTTGAACTGTTAAATTCCCAAGAATAGTGGGTGATTTACTTAATTGCCATAAGTAGCGTTAGTGAAGAATTTCGTAGTATCTACGCGGATAAGTTGGCGCATTCGGGCGTATGCTGAGATGTTTGCGGATGTTCAACTTAATTTAATCGTATATGAATTTGGCGAAACACACGCCCGGATATGTGGCTTTATCGGTAAAAGTTAAAAGAGCGATTTGGAATGTGGTTTGTTTTTGCCTGTTCCGTCCTTTCCCTACCAAAATATTTCGTCCGTGGCGTATCTTTTTGCTTAAATTGTTTGGGGCTAAGGTGGAATGGGATGCAGAAGTGTATGCTTCTGTCCGGCTTTGGGCACCGTGGAACTTGCAGATGGGGCATCGGGCGTGCTTAGGACCTGAAGTGATTTGTTATAATCAGGATAAGGTGTTGCTGGAAGATGATGTTGTGGTGTCGCAGTACAGTTATCTGTGTACGGCTTCGCATGATGTGGATATGCTGAATACGGCAGACGAATCGTTGATTACCGCTCCTATATGGATAAGGGAAAAGGCATGGATAGGGTCGAAAGCTTTTATTGGTTTAGGGGTTTGCATAGGAAAAGCAGCCGTAGTAGGTGCAACGGCTTCGGTATATAAAAGTGTGGAGGATTATCTGGTGGTGGGAGGTAATCCGGCGAAAATTTTAAAGAAAAGAGCATTGAAAGGGACTGGTTATGAAAGAACGGATTCTTGAAGTAGATTTTGTCAAAGGTGTTTTAATATCACTGATGGTATTGTTTCATTTTAAAATGTTTGTGAATACGTATAGTGAGTTGACAAGTTGGGTTTATAGCTTCCATATGTCGGGATTTCTTTTAATATCTGGGTATTTTCAACGAAGCGGTGGAACTTTAAAGCAGTTGTTTGTTGTTATAAGGAAAATATTTTTACCTTATGCGGTTTTTGAGGCATTATATTTGTTGGGACTTACATTGTTAGGTTCTATTTTAGGTAGCCAAAATCAATTTGATTTTTCTATTGTTTCGGTATGTAAATGTTTGTTCTTATCGCCAATTGGTACTTATTGGTATTTGCATACATTATTTATTTGTGTGATTATAAGTTATGTGATTAGTTGGTTAAAGTTTACGCCTTTTGTGTCATTGGTATTAACTGGAAGTATATTGTTTGTTTTGACATTGTTTATTGATGGATTGTTATGGGGGAATGTGATTTATTTTTTAATAGGCAGTTTTTTGCGTAGGATGAATTTGGGTATAATTCAGAGTATAGTTCCTTCGATGTGTTCTTTGATTCCTGTTTTATTAATTTCTTGTTGTGCTGCGACTTTTAGTAGAGCGGATTGGTCTGGATTGGGACTGACTTTCTTTATGCTTAGTTTTCTTATGGGACTTTATAGCTATCTTCCTTTAATATGTAAACATTTAGTGGGGTTTATAGGACGTAATTCGTTTTGTATTGTGCTTTTCTCTCCTATATTTACGGTTTTGACTAAGCAATATGACTTTATGTTTACTTTTGATAGGAGTAATATATTGTGGGCGATAGTAAGTTTGATACTGGTGCTTTCTTTATGTTTATTGAGTGCATGGCTTTGTGATAAATTGAAAATATCAAAGTTGTTAGTTGGAAATCAATTATATTGTAAATAATATAAGAAGATTATTTTAATGAATACTAATACCATTGCCGCCATCATCCTCACAAAAAACGAAGAGAAGCATATTGAGCGTTGTATCCGTTCGTTGGAAGGTGTGTGTGAGGAAATCTTTGTGATTGATTCCTTCAGTACGGACAAGACTTGTGAAATAGCTGAAGAGTTAGGAGCAAAAGTATATCGGCATCCGTTTGAGAATCAAGCTAAACAATTTAATTGGGCTATCAATGTTTGTTCGATTTCTTCAGATTGGATTTGGCGGGTTGATGCGGATGAATATGTTGAAGAGACTTTAGCAAAAAAGGTTATAGAAAAAATCGATGCTCTTCCTGATGATATAAACGGTATTTATGTAAATAAGAAAATTGTTTTTATGGGAAGGCCGTTGCTGCATGGTGGTTGGTATCCTGCACAGCAGATAAAAATTATCCGTAAGGGATTTGGTGCAAGTGAGGATAAATGGATGGACGAACACTTGATTGTTTTTTCAGGTGATACCATATCGATTAATGGAGATCAAACGGATGATAATCTGAATGATTTGTCTTGGTGGACGCAAAAGCATAATGGTTATTCGGACAGGGAAGCTATTAATATGCTTCTTATGGAATATGGTTTGGATAATCAGGAGAAAGAGGTACAACCTAAATTCTTCGGGACAGAAGAACAACGCAAGCGTTGGCTGAAGCTGAAATACATCAAAGCTCCTCTGTTTGTACGTCCGTTTATTAATTTCTTTATCCGTTATATCCTGAAAGGCGGGTTTCGTGACGGGAAAGAAGGCTTTATCTGGCACATCTTGCAAGGTTTTTGGTACCGTATGTTGGTAGATGCCAAAATCTATGAACTGAAAAAACGTTTCGATTTCGATAAAGAGCGAATTAAGACTTATTTGATAGAGAATTATAAGTAATGTGCTAATAAACAATGTGCTAATAAACAATGTGCTAATAAACAATGTGCTAATAAACAATGTGCATTATCAACATTATCACATTGGCACATTGACACATTATCACATTAGCACATTGACTCATTAACACATTAACACATTGGCACATTTTTTTCAACTGTTATTTCATGGTGAAAATTTCTATTATCACTTCTTGTTTTAATCGGGAAGCGACTATCGGGCAGACAATCGAAAGCGTATTGTCTCAGGATTACGAGGACATTGAATACATCATTGTAGACGGTGCCAGTAAGGACAGGTCGCTGGAAATAATCAATTCGTATCAAGGGAAAATCACGAAGGTAATATCTGAACCCGATACAGGAATGTATGAAGGTATTAATAAAGGTATTCGTCTTGCAACGGGAGATGTGGTGGGGTTGTTGCATTCGGATGATTTTTTTTTCGATAATCATATTCTTTCAGATATAGCTGATGTGTTTTGCAAGACACAGGCAGATATGGTCTATGGGAATGGGCTGTATGTGGATGGAAAAGATACAAATCGTGTCATACGGAATTGGATAAGTGGAAATTACCGTTATTGGAAGGTCCGGATAGGTTGGCTTCCCTTACATTCTACAGTCTATATTAAACGTACAGTGATGGAACGGTTGGGGCTGTATGATGAAAGTTATAAGATAGCCTCTGATTCGGAATTGCTTTTAAGGTATTTGTATGAAGAACAGTTGCATGTAGAGTATCTAAACAAATATGTATTAAAAATGCGTGTGGGAGGGCTTTCGACCGATGCGGCACGCAGGATACAGATGTGGAAAGAAGACGTGAGGCTGTATAAAGAGCATGGCTTTTGGGGAGTACCTGAAAAGCTGATGAAGATGGGCTGGAAGATACCCCAGTTTATCGAAGCGAAACTGAAACGGAGTTTTACCAATGACTGATCTGAGGGAGGCTTTTTGTTTTTTCTTACGCAGGGGATTGGGCGACATGCCGCAAACGAGAGAGCCGGAGCTTGTCCTGACACGTGAGGAATGGAATGAATTGTTCCGTATGGCTTCTGTGCAGGCTGTATCGGGAGTTTTTATAGACGGGGTGGCATCTGTGTCTTTGCGTCCCGACCGTGACTTGTGGGAGCAATGGATTGCCCACTTGTTTTACCTGGAACAGATAAACGAGCGTATTGCCTGCAGGGAAGAAAAATGGGTAGGAAGGCTTGCTGAGGCAGACATTCGGGTACAGGTGTTCAAAGGTTCTTCGGTGGCAGCATGGTATCCGTATCCGTTGCACAGAAGTTTTGGAGATATCGACCTGGTGGTAGAAGAGGGTTGGCAAAAACTGGAAGAATGGTTGCATGGGCAAGGTGTTCCGTTTCGGAATGAATGGGGCGACCTGGTGGTGCATGAAGAGGGATTGACTACTGTAGAGTTTCATCCGCATCGGGAATATCTTTATAATCCGGTGATGAATGTCCGTCTTCAGGACTGGCTGAAAGAAGGGAGCAGTAACGAGCTTTATTTGGTTTGCCTGATTGTGCACCTGCGGCGGTATTTTCTGACGTATGAGATTGGTTTGAAGCAGGTGTGTGATGTGACGATGATGTTGCGTCGTGCGCATTTGAATCAGTCTAAGCTGGCATATATGTTGGAGCGGTTACGTTTGAAGAGGTTCTGCAGGGTTTTGTTCGGCTTTATAGATACTTATTTGGGAGGGGCGGAGAGTTATCCTTTCGTTCCTCAGTTCAGCGATAAAGATTTTGCCTTGATGCGTGAGGTGATATTTCATGAAGGATGTTTATTGAAACAGGTTCAAGAGGAAAAGGGATTGAAAGAGCGTTTTCCTTTTGTATGGACAGGCAGGCATGCCTGGTTCTGGATGAGGCGGAGCCTGCGGCTGGGCGGCATGATGCCCGATGAGGTGTGTTGGTTCTTGCTGCATCAGGTTATGCGAAGGGTAGGCTTTTAGTTGACGAGTAGACAAGGTTTCTGAGCCTTGTTTCTTTGTCATCTTGTCAACTTGTTCCCTAAAAATAAGAATTATCAACCATTTAATATTTAAGTAAAATGAGAAAATTAGTAATGGGAATTGGAATGTTGCTATTGTTATTCGGTAGTAATGTTCATGCGCAAACAGTGGTAAGCGATACTTTGGTAAATGAGGAGATAATAGAGCCTCAACCTACGGATGATAGGTATCGTGTGGTAACTAACCGTTTTTGGGATAACTGGTTTGTCTTAGGAGATTTTGGCGGACATGCTTACACGGGTGATTATGTAAGTGTTGGAGATTTTTCGGGGACGCTGACGCCCGACTTCAATGTAGGTATTGGTAAATGGTTTACACCAGGTATCGGTGTGAAAGCACAATTCGGTTTGTCTAATTCGAAAGGCTACAGCAAGGAAGAAACGTACTTTACGTATGGGGATCCGTTGACTGCTGCAGATGGTACGCTTTACTGGAAATCGAAAATGAAATGGTGGGACATTAATATTAATGCCATGTTCAACCTTTCGCGTCTGATTAAGGGATATGAAGGAAAAGAATCGGATGAATTGATGAATCAGTTTATTGCTTCTGTCGGCATTGGTGCAGTGCATCATCGGGATATTCCGCAGCAACGTAATGAATGGAGTGGGCATTTCGAATTGCAATACAGCCGTTTCTTTGATAAAAAGAAACGGATTTCACTGGATGTGAAAGCACATGCCATTTTGTTTCAGACGAACTTTGACGGTATAGTCCTAAAGGAAAACAATGAAAACAGTAAATGGTGGGATGGAAACATTGGGTTAAGTGTCGGTGTGACTTATTACATTAAAAAACGTCATTGGGACAGATGTATTCCTTGTCAGAATCCAGTGTATATCAACAATACTTATCTGCCTGTCCCTGTACAAGACTGTCCAGAATACAGAACGTTGGAATTTTATGTATTTTTCCCGAACAATTATTCAGGACGTGATGATGCACCTATCGTAGCAGGTGCTCCTGTCAATGCTGTCGATTATCTGGCATCGGGTATCTTTACACAAAGAAAGTTCGTAGATGCGGACGCTGTAGACGGACGGCTGACTTCGGGTACATCTCTGACTTCATTGGCAACAGAAGATATACCGACTGAAAAAGCGTATCGGTGTATGTTGATAGATGGTGTTTCTCGTGGATATGAAATGTCTGAAAGTCCGATTTCATTGAGTATGGATCCTGCAAGTATGCGTACGTTCGAAGAAAAGATGGATTATTTTTATGCACCGATTTATGAAGGTGGAAAGACTTGGTATTATCGTGTCGATAAAGAGACTACGACACAAAGCCTATTGTCTGACGATAATTATCGTGAAAGTGCTTCGTATGGCTTGAATGCACATGCCGGACTGAATGTGATAAAAGAAAATATGAAGGTGGAAGATAGTCATACAGCTTTGTATAGTTTTGCTGACGTTTATGCTGCCATCGAAGGCAATGATGGTTATGTGGCACAGGCAGCTGATAGTGCAAGTGTGAAAGAATTGATTGAGGTACTGAAGAAAGGACGTATTTTGAATATACAGGCGGAAGGTTTGGCTACCAGTCAGGATAATTATATTGGTGAGAATGCTGAGAACGTTGGTTTGGAGCGTAACAAAACATTGGCATACAATCGTGCACATACTATAATCAAGTGGCTGAGAGGTAATGCGATGTTTGACAATGTGGCAAACAGTGCTTTCTCAATTAGTGCGTTGACCGACCCGATTGTAACAGTAAATGATAAGAGTACACGAGGTTTGAACGCAAAACTGAACCGCTGCGTAAAAGTACGGATTCATTGCGTGATTGATAAATAAGTAACAAGGTGACGAGGTGGTGAAGTGACAAGATCCTGAATCGTTTGGCTAAAGGTTTTTTAAAGCCTTGTCACCTCGTTACCTCGTCATCTTGTCACCTTGTTACCTTCAAAAACGATTATGGCATCCATCCATCAGAAATATCAGGAAGCTATTCGGCTGTATGCCGAGACCGACTTGTCTGCGGTGCAGATAGCCAAAGCATGTAATGTGGAAGTAGCTGGCTTTCGGGCTTATCTGGGCAGGCATCATAGGGATTTATTGCTGAAGCGTTATGGCATGGAAGGCATGGAATGTTCGGTAAAGCTTCGTTCGAAACGTGGGCAACGGCCGGACGCTCATCTTAAATATAAGGAAGCGGTAGAAGCCTGTGATAACCTGTCGTATATCAGATTGAGTATTTCGGAAATAGCTCGCATGTTTGGTGTTACTGCTACGGGACTGGGCAATTTTCTGCGCCTGCATTATCCTGATGTGCTGGAACGGAGGGAAAAGGCAAAGTTACGTCTGGGAATAGCTGATAATACCTGGCGTGGTGCGCGGCGCCAATGTGCGGAAGTCTATACGCAGGCAGTAGAGATGTATAAGACTACGGATATGACGATATCCGAAGTAGCAGAGTTTTGTGGTGTATCCATAGGCGGACTGAGCCAGCATCTGCGCTTCTATCATAAAGAGGTGATAGAAAAACGTTTTTCCGAACGTGAGCAGGCGAAGAAAGGTAAGAAAAAAATCGGACACATATCCGGTAATGGCCGGAAACACGTTCCTGATCCGGAAACAGTGGAAAGGTATCGGGAAGCTCTGGAACTGTACCGGAACACGAATCTCATTGTAAAGGATATTGTGCAGCGGGCGGGAGTTCCGTTGGAAGGCTTCCGTTATTACCTGCGTACATGGCACCGGGATTTGATGTTGGAACGAAGGGGAATGTCGGCTGCGGGAAAAGACCGGGATGATATTGATTTGAGTATTACCAAACGTTACCTGAAATCGACTTCTGCCAAATATGCCGATGCCATTGACAGTTTGAAAGCCAATCCCAGACAGGTAGCTAAGGTGGCTGCAGAGTTCGGGTTGCATCCGGAGACGTTTCGGATGTATCTGAAAGAACATGAGCCGGAACTGTCGAAGAGGCTAGGGATGATGAAGACTGCAAACGGGAAAACAGTATCCCGGCAGGCTGCCGAGAAATATGCGGAAGCCGTGCGCCTGTATGAAACGACAGATGAGGAACTGAAGTCGATAGCCAGACGGTTGGGATTGGTATATAATAGCTTGGGAGGATATGTGAGACGTAATTGTCCGGAAGCCAAACAGAGGCATGAAGCGATTGTGGCAAAGAAAAAGACAGACTGATGAAGAAATATTTTGCAAATGAAAAAGAATTAATTGCAGATTACTTTGATGGGTTTAATGTCAATCTTTCTTGGAGCCGACCATGGGGTACGGGATAACGTAGTTGTTGTTGGCAAGAATTGACTGCGTAAATCTTCGATGTCAAAAGCCATGATGATATAATGAATTCGATTGGTCTCTAACGTAATTCCAGATATTTGTGCTTGGAACCACGAAGCGCCTTCATCGCTTGAATAATCAGAAGATTGGTATTTGATGAAAGCATATATACTGAAATCCGTAGCAGGAATTGAAGTATTGAGAGGGGATAATAAATAATTGGAAGCATCTGTTACATATCCGAACCCTCGATATAAACCGATGCCATTGTCTCCGGTTGTATATGAATATTCTATTCGCTCGAAATCTTGATAGGTTTGGTCATTAGTTGCATAGAATCCTCCTTCGTCTCCGGATACAACAGCATTGTTTAAAACATCATATTGATGACAGAAGTTGGGACCTAAATAGAGCTTAATAGAAAAATCGCTTGGATTACATCCTAATTCGGAAATCCAATCATCTTCATCTATATCATTATCTGTACTACCGTCAGCCGTTACTTGTGTAAACATAAAATAAACCCTGAATCCAGTGACGTGTCTTGTCATTGTTATGGTCGGAATATCTTGCCGTATTAAATTGACAAGTTCTTCTTTTGTATAGGTTTGGCTCTTAAGCAGTTCTTTGTTTATCTCATCGTTTTGTACGAATACATTGCTTCCACTGACGGGAGTTGCTCCACTGGTTTCGGCTTCCCAATAAGGGCCTTCAATTGTTGAGAAATAGACTTTATCATCTGCACTTAAAGTCATTTCTTTTTCTCCTGCACGTATAATGTATCCTCCTCCGTTTTCTTCATCTTTAACTTCTACTTGCATGTGGATACCTTGGCAACCATCGCAATGTTCTACATTTTCTAAAGGTATTCTTATTGACTGATGTGTATTATCTGTTTTTGCTGAATGTATGTAAATGTAATCGTATGGATATACATTGGTAAATTCTCCATTTTCAGTATCTAATCCCCTTGTCTCGCTTTTTACTCCCGGTTCGGCTGTTAGTGTGATATCTATGGAATATAATCCAGGTTTAACAGATTGTTGTACATCTGTTGTTTCTGTATCGTCTGTACATGACATCAGCCCTCCGCAAAATAGCAGAGATATTCCTATCAAAACGTTTTGAATTGTTTTCATGTTTACTCTCCTTATTAATTAATTGCTCCCACTTCCATTCCATCTGTTCCATGTAATGCTATTGGCATCAGAACTTGAACGGTGGTCAATTCGGGTTGTTCCTCCAAATTGGTCATCTATCAATATGCATGGACTTGCATTATAAACGGTAGTACTGCATACCGCCTCATTAAAGTCCCATTCAACAACTTTTGCTGTTGGTTTAGTATATTCCTTTTTCATCGCTTTATAAATTTGGTTTTTTACTGGGCAAAAGTAAAGATTATCTTGTAGCGATGGTAAAAGCAAGGGTGACGGTTCGTCACGAAGAGGTGATAAAAAGTCACATGTCCTGATTTTAGATACGTCTGTCTCTCCAACAGGTTTTAACCGATGCCTTTTCGTGCTATCAATAGTGCTTGTACGATGCCTCGCAAAGCCAGGTAGACGATAAAGCCCATCCATAAGGCATGATTCTGGAGCGAGTCATGCAGGGTATAATAAATAAGGAAGAAACTTGCTGATGCGGCAAACATTCCTTTCAGCATGATGGATGTAGCGGTGGCTCCGATGCAGATACCGTCGAGTAGGAAGGCAGAGAAACCTGCAAGTGGGATGGCAAGCACCCAATAAAAATAAGTGCCCGAAGCATCAATTACTGTCTGTTCGTTGGTGAGCAGGCCGAGGAATCCTTTTCCTCCGATGCCATACAGGAGGGTGAAAGCCAGCGAGAGCATAATACCCCAGCCGAAGAGGTGGCGGACGGTGCGGAGAAGTTCTGTACGGTTTCGTGCACCGATGTATTTTCCGGTCAAAGCTTCGCCAGCGTATGCAAATCCATCCATAATGTATGAGAACAGGGTGAAAAGCTGCATCAGCAGGGTATTGATTGCCAATGTAACATCGCCATACGCAGCTCCTGTAGAGGTGAAGAATACGGTGACTGCTACCAGGCAAAGTGTGCGCAGGAAGATGTCACGGTTCACCTGGAAGAAGCGTGACATTGCTTTACGGGTGAAAACGGCTCCTTGTCTGACATATTTGCGCAGGGGACGGTAATACCGAAACCACAGCAGGCATGCCATAAAGAGTCCGGCGTATTGGGCAATGAGGGTTCCAAGTGCTACTCCTGCCACTTTCATATCGCAGGCAAACACGAAAAACAGGCTGGCGACAATGTTTACCACGTTTTGTGCGATGGCTATGAACATCGGGAAGCGGGAGTTCTGCATCCCGATAAACCATCCGGTGAACCCATACAGTCCCAATGTGGCTGGTGCTCCCCAAATACAGATATGAAAATAAAGTGATGCGAGTTCTCTAACTTCCGGGCTGGCATCAATCAGGTGGAAAGCGATGATGCGGATGGGATATTGCAATACCAATAAGGCAAGTGCCAATAAAAGGCTGATGCCTAACGAGCGGAGCAGGATGCGGGTCACTTCAGGAAGATCGTGTGCACCGTACGATTGTGCCGTGAGTCCGCTTGTTCCCATGCGCAGGAAACCGAATATCCAGTAAATCATATTAAACAGCATGCCGCCTATGGCTATGGCACCGATGTAGGAGGCCGAGCCTAAATGGCCGACAATGGTGACATCTACCAGTCCCAGCAGGGGAACGGTGATGTTCGAGACAATGGAAGGAAGGGCAATATGCAGTATGCGTTGGCTTGTGAATGATATATTGAGTGACATGTGTTATCTTATAAAGGTGGTTTACAATTCGAATGAAACTTCTTTGAACAGGTATTTCCGGAGGGTGCCTTTTTCGTCTTCCAAGACCAGCCTTCCCGAAGGTTCTATATCGTGTATGCGGGCAATGAAGCGACCTTTACCATCAAGGTAAGGATGGAAACCTGCTTTGCGGTACAGCATCTGTTTGTATTGTTGGGCAATTTCATCAGTGCATCCCGCTTCCAGCAGACCGTAATACCAGCTTGTACGTTCCATTACTTGTTCCAGGATTGTAGCCGGATTATAAAGTAGACCTGTGATTTGCGTAAGCGAAACGGGGTTGGGAGCATTGCTTACAAACCGTTTTTGGTTCAGGTTGATGCCTGTACCTGATATGGAGCGGCTGACGTATGCACCGTCCCAGTCGTTCTCGATGAGGGTACCGCATAGTTTCCGGTCTCTCCAATAGATATCGTTGGGCCATTTGATGGAGATACTGTCGGTATGTGCCGAAAGTGCATCGGCAAGTGCCAGTGCCGTGACTTGTGAGAGAAGAAACTGCTGTTCGGCTTTCAGAGAACTGGGATATACCACGAAGCTGAATAGCAAATTGGCTCCCGGTTCAGATTCCCATGTATTGCCACGTTGTCCGCGTCCTGCTGTCTGGTATGCGCTGTACACGCAGGTCAGGTTGGCTTGAGGCTCGTGGTCGCATAAGGCGGCAAGATAGGAGTTGGTCGAAGTAGTTTCTTGCAGATATATAGGTTTAGGATATTTCATAAAGTAATCAGAATTAAATGATATTATCTTTTGAGGAGTTAAGAAGCTATTTTGAATTTCTCCAAAAAGTTTTTCTTGGCCTGATGTATCCGTTTTCGTACGTGCTTTGGGCGATTTTTGGGTCCTTTCCGCTCCTGTTCTTTGTCAGATAGCCCGCTATCTTCCCATAGTAAAGACGCAAGATTTTGCGTCTCTACAAAAACTCATCCCCAATCATCGCACGATAAATTCAAAACAGCTTCTAAGAAGTTCCATGCCGGCTCATTTACTTATATGAATGTCCGCATTTCACCAATAAGGAGTTAGAAGCCAATACATTTACTAATGGAAATCCTAACAGAACTATTGTCTTTTAACTCCTGTGAGCGAAGCGGGCAAAACTCCTTTTCATACCATTGGCATTTTGCGGATATTCAAATAAACTAAATACGAACATCTACTCATTATTATATATATTATAAGGTGTTACCAAATGGGCGGCAGGAATGCATTTTCGATATGCTCAATGTGGAAGGGAGGCTTTTCGCCTATTACCGTTATTACATCGAAACGTGCCGGGAGGTCGAGTTCGAACTTCTTGATGTATGAGTCTGCCAGTGAGACCAGCGTGCGTATTTTCCGGTCGTTTACCGCATCTTCGGCGTGTCCGTAGGTCTCGTTCCTTCGGGTCTTTACTTCCACAAAGACCAGCTGTCCGTCTTTTGTCGCTATAATGTCCAGTTCGTTTCTTCCCCGTCGCCAGTTGCGGTGGAGGATGCAGTATCCCTTTTCGGCCAGGTGGCGCACCGCTTCGTCCTCACCTTCCTTGCCCAGGTCGTTATGTTCTGCCATATTTGTACGTTTTTTGTGTGCAAAGTTACGTAATCTTGTTGTATTTTCTTTGCTTTTCTAATTTTAATCTTGGTCTGCTTTGCAGAAGAGAAAAAAGTGAACTAATTTTGCACTCAAGATGATGAACAATGGAAAAAAACGGAAGAAAGTGCCGGCGTCGGTTCCTCCGCGCAGGCAACGGATGGTGTGTCTGCTCAGCGAAGAGGAGGCACAGATTATTGAGCGCTACCTGAAACACTATCAGATAACCAATAAGGCACGGTGGTTCAGGGAAACGGTCTTGACGTTTATTCATCAGAAAATGGAAGAGGATTACCCAACTTTATTCAAAGAACACGATATGCGGAGGTAACGGGATATGGCAGATGATACGTTTTATATGAAACAGGCGTTGGCTGAGGCAGAGAAAGCATCGGCAAGGGGAGAAGTGCCTGTAGGTGCGGTGGTAGTATGCCAAGGCCGTATCATTGCCCGTGCACATAACTTGACCGAAACCTTGAACGATGTGACGGCACATGCCGAGATGCAGGCCATTACGGCTGCGGCAAATGCATTGGGAGCCAAGTACCTGAATGATTGTGCGCTTTATGTAACGGTAGAACCGTGTGTGATGTGTGCCGGAGCCATAGCGTGGGCACAATTGGGCAAGCTGGTGTTCGGCACCGAAGACGAGAAGCGCGGGTATATGCGTTACGCACCTGCGGCATTACATCCGAAGACCGAGGTGGTTCAGGGTATCTTGAAAGACGAGTGCGCCGGTTTGATGAAGGAGTTTTTCCGGAGACGCCGGTGAAGGTCGTTACTGGTTATAGCTCCTTTTATTAAAGAACCATACTACCCTTATGATTCTTTTTTATTTTACAGATAGTCTGGTGTAAGATTAATAATCTTCCGCTTGTAAGATTAATAATCTTCCGCTTGTAAGATTAATAATCTTGCAGCCTGAAGATTAATAATCTTACAACGGATGGACTTATGCGTGTGAAATTTTCAAATCACAGAGGCAGAAAATGCACATTTTAAAATACCGTTTAAAGTATAGAGGGAGTTAGAAGCCAATACTTTTGTGCTATTGGCTTCTTCTAACTAATTCCCTCTAGCTCCTTTTATCTGCTGGCATTTTGAGGATATTCATTTGAAAATCGCCTCTTTGAGCCTTGTAACCGCTTTCAGGGCATCGCCTTGCTCTTCATTGAGCAGGGTGACGAACTTGCTTCCGATGATGCATCCGGCGGCGTGGGTAGAGGCGGCCTCGTAGGTCTGGCGGTTTGAGATGCCGAAGCCTATCATCCGTGGGTTGCGCAGGTTCATCGCCTCGATGCGGCGGAAGTATGCCTGCTTCTGCTCGTTGAAGTCGCGTTGCGCGCCGGTGATGGCGGCAGAAGATACCATATAGATAAACCCTTCGGTATGGCGGTCGATTTCGCGGATGCGTTCTTCGCTGGTTTCGGGGGTAATCAGCATAATGATGCGCAGGTCATAGCGTTCGGCTATGGGACGGTATTCTTCCATGTAGTCTTTGAAGGGAAGGTCGGGGATAATCATTCCGTCTATGCCGCATGCCTGGCAGCTTTGGCAAAAGTTCTCGAATCCGTATTGCATGATGGGGTTGAGGTAGCCCATCAGGATGAGGGGGATGCGTACGTTGCGGCGGATGCCTTCCAATTGGGCGAAAAGGCGGCGTAGGGTCATTCCGCCACGCAGGGCACGGGTGGCGGCGTCTTGGATGACGGGTCCGTCTGCCATCGGGTCGCTGAAAGGGATGCCGATTTCTATCATATCCACACCTTGTGCTTCGAGGGTGCGGATGACATCGGCGGTGTTGTCGGGTGTGGGACATCCTGCACAGAAATAGATGGAGAGGATGTCGTGTTTCTTTTGTTCGAATAGTTGGTTGATACGGTTCATGGTGGTTAATATTTAATAATGTGCTAATTAATAATGTGCTAATTAATAATGTGCTAATGTGTCAATGTGATAATGTGTCAATGTGCTAATTCATTCTCTCATTGTCACATTGTTCATTGATACATTGTTTATTCTCTCTATAAATGCCTTCAGCTTTCCGGCATCCTTTACGGCGGGAGTGGTTTCGAAGCCGCTGTTCAGGTCGATGCCTGCCCACTGGGGATGATGGAAACGCCGCAATGCTTCGAGGCTTTCGGGGCAGATGCCTCCGCTCAGCAGAAACGGCACGTCGCCGAGATAGAAGCGAAGCAAGGACCAGTCGAACGCCTTGCCTGAGCCTCCGTGTCCGGCACTCGGGGTGTCAAACAGCAGGTAGTCGCACAAGGGAAGGTAAGGAATGGTCTGCTCCAGGTCGGCAGGCGTGCGAGGTGCGAACGCCTTGATGAGGTGGAACCCGTGGCACCGCAGTTCGAGACACAGCTCAGGGCTTTCGGTGCCATGCAGTTGCACGTAGTCGAGGCGCAGGGCTTCGGCACGTGCGGTTATGGTGTCGAAGCCGGCATTGACGAATACGCCGACGCGTTTGGCATGGCAGGGCAGATAGGCGGGTGTGTCCGCCACGAAGCGGGGCGAGCGTTCGTAGCAGATGAACCCTATCCAGTCGGCTCCGGTATTTTCTATGGCGCGGATGTTTTCGGGCTCGCGCATGCCGCATACTTTGATTATCATGTTGTTTGTTGTTTGGGCACCACAGATTACACAGATTTAGTAATATGAACGTCCGTATTTTGTCCAATTTGTTTGTAGGAGCGTATTGCATACGCCCTGATAACGTCTTTGTGGGTTAGTTGGCGCATTCGGGCGTATGCGATACGCCCCTACAGCGGATGTGTGCGGAATTCATTTTTAATAAAATTGTCACTGTGGTGAATGGGTTATAATTAATTATTTTAATCTGTGTAATCTGTGGTGAGTAAATCTGCAATAAACCGGCTTAATGCTTCTCCCGGTTCGTCGGTCTTCATGAAGGTTTCGCCGATAAGGAAGCCGTCGAATCCTGCCTCGCGCAACTGAAGGAGGGTATCGGGGCTGGAAATGCCGCTTTCAGAGATTTTCACTATGCCTCGGGGCAATGCCTCGGCAAGCCGGAGCGAATGGGACGCATCGGTGTGGAAGGTGCCCAGGTGTCGGTTGTTGACGCCCACTACGTCGATGTATTCGTTCAAGTAATCCAGCTCTGCTTCGGTATGGATTTCCAGCAAGGTTTCCAGTCCCAGCGTGTGTGCTTCTTTTGCCAGCGTGAGGCACGCTTGGGGGGTAAGGGCAGAGGCTATCAAGAGGACGGCGTCCGCCTGTACTGCTTTTGCCTGCAATAACTGGTATCGGCTGATGATAAAGTCTTTGCGCAGGATGGGCAGGCTGACCGTAGGGCGTGCCGTACGGATATCTTTCAGCGAACCTCCGAAGTAGGCTTCATCGGTCAGAATTGAGAGAGCCGCAGCTCCTGCCTGTTGATAGGCAAGGGGGATTTGTGCTGCATCCGCATGGCGGTGTATCCACCCTTTTGAAGGCGAACGGCGTTTGAACTCGGCGATGATGCCGGTAGGCGATGCCATAAGTACCTGTTTAAGGCTGCGTGCCGGAACAGGTTCGCCCAGTTGCTTTTCAAGGAAGGCGGCAGATACCACTTTCTCTTGTCCGGCTATCTCGATGCGCTTGTGCGCGATGATTTCTTCTAAAATGTCTTTGCTCATAATTTTTTAGTTGACTAGGTGTTAAGTACTAGGGGACTAGGTTTTTAGATAGTTTGGTTTGTACTGGCAAAACTATTTAGAACCTAGTTGCCTAGTACCTATTCACCTGGTACCTGATTTAATTGTTTATCTCTACGAACTTGCAGAAGGTGCTCCATGCCTTTCCGCTTTCCAACGACTGGCGTGCCAGTGCCACACATTCTTCTATCGGCTTGCCGGGCTCGCGTGCCTGAATGGCGAACGAAGCGTTGATGAGCACACATTCGGTCTGCGCTTTCGTGGCACGGTTGCAGAGCACGTCGTCGAATATTCGGGCGGCTTCCTGCGGGCTTTTCCCTCCCGAAAGTTCTTCCTGGCGGGCAAGCGAGAAGCCTAAGTCTGCCGGGCGGTAAATGGTCTCGTAGCGGTTGGTCATCACCTTGAACTCGTCGGTGAGCGAGATTTCATCGTATCCGTCGAGGTTGTTCACTACGGCGAAACCGATACCCAGTTGCTGGAGCGTGTTGGTGTAGAGACGCATCTGGGCGAGGTCTGCCACTCCCAATAGCTGGTATGCCGGCTGGCAGGGATTGATGAGCGGTCCCAATAAGTTGAACAGGGTGCGCACCTGCAACGCCTTGCGCACGCCTGCCACGTGTTTCATTGCCGGATTGAAGAGGGGGGCATGGAGGTATGCCATGTGGCAGGTCTCAATGGAGCGGCGCAATCGGTCGGGGTCGGTAGTGAACCGCACGCCGTGTTGTTCCATTACGTTGCTGGCTCCGCTCACCGAAGTGGCGCCATAATTGCCGTGCTTGGCTACGGCGTAGCCTGCTCCTGCCACCACGAAGCAGGCGCAAGTGGAGATATTGAAGGTGTTCTTGCCGTCTCCTCCTGTCCCCACGATGTCGATGGGGCTGTAGTCGGAGAAATCGACGGGGATGCGTGTTTCAAGCAATGCCTGGCGGAAGCCGGCAAGTTCGTCTACTTTGATGCTCCTCATCTGGAATACGGTGAGCAGGGCGGCTATCTGTGTATCGTTGTATTTGCCTTGTGTGATGCCTTTCATCAGTCCGTATGCTTCGTCGTGCGAAAGCTCTTCGTGGGCAAATAGTCTTGTAAGTATTGCTTTCATATTGAGTGGATTGTTTTTTCACCACAGATTACACAGATTTATAAATTAAATTTAATGGGCTGTGTCTGTTTGCGGTGAATGATCGATAATCAATTATTTTATTTTAATCTGTGTAATCTGTGGTGAATGCTCCAGCCAGTTTTGCATGATGCGTTTCCCGTCGGGGGTCAGCACCGATTCGGGATGGAACTGGATGCCTCGGATGTCATATTCGCGGTGGCGCAATGCCATGATGTATCCCTCTTTGCTTAGGGCGAGTGTTTCGAGGCAGGAAGGCAAGGTGTCCTTGTCGACTACCCACGAGTGATAACGCCCTACGGGAATCTCACGGGGCAATCCTTGAAAGAGGTAATCGTCGGCGATGAGGTCTACCGGGCTTTGTATGCCATGGAATACGCTGGAAAGGTTTACCAGTTTTCCGCCGAACACTTCGCCGATCGCCTGTTCGCCCAGACAGATGCCCAGTATAGGCTTCTTTCCGGCATAGGAACGGATTACGTCAAGCAATAATCCGGCTTCTTCGGGGATGCCCGGTCCGGGCGAGAGGACTATCTTGTCGTATGCTTCCAAGTCTTCCAACAGGAATTTGTCGTTGCGGAGCACGGTCACTTCAGCTCCCAATTCTTGCAGTATCTGGCTCAGGTTGTAGGTGAACGAGTCGTAGTTGTCTATAATAACGGTTTTCATTTTTTGAGTTCTTAAGTTTTTGAGTTTTTAAGTTTTTAAGTTCTTGCTTGAGTTTTTTAGTTCTTAAGTTTTTTAGTTCTTGAGTTGGTGTAAGATAATAACTTACAAACTCAAAAACTCAAAAACTTAAAAACTAAAGAACTTATAAACTCTCAGCAATCAGGATGGCTTTTTTCAAGGCTCCCAGTTTGTTGTTCACTTCTTGCAGTTCGTTTTCTTCGTTGCTCAGGGCGGTGATGCCTCCGCCTGCCTGGAACCAAAGTTCGTGGTTGCGGCTTACGAAGGTGCGGATGGTGATGGCCTGGTTCAGGGTTCCGTTCAGCCCGATGAAGCCGATGCAGCCTCCGTATGCACCGCGGTTGTGTGGCTCTATCTCGCTGATGAGTTGCATGGCACGTACTTTGGGGGCGCCGCTCAATGTACCTGCCGGAAAGGTGTCGAAGAACGTGCGGATGGGATTGGCGTCGGCGTTCAGTGTGCCGCTTACCCGGCTCACGAGGTGGATAACGTGGCTATAATATTGCGGTTCTTTGTAGAAAGCTACGTGCGTGCCCGTGCAGTTCCGGCTTAGGTCGTTGCGTGCCAGGTCTACCAGCATCACGTGTTCGGCGTTCTCTTTCGGGTCGGCAAGCAGGGCTTCGGTCAGCTTTCGGTCGGTTTCCTTGTTTCCGCTCCTTCGGGTGGTGCCGGCAATGGGGTCGATGGTGGCTTGCCCGTCTTCTATTCTGCAATGGGTCTCGGGCGAGGAACCGAAGATGCGGAATCCTCCGAAGTCGAAGTAGAACAGGTAAGGCGAGGGATTGATGCTGCGCAGGGCGCGGTAGAGCTTGAAGTCGTCTCCCTGGAAATGCTGGATGAAACGTCGTGAGAGTACGATTTGGAACACATCGCCCCGCAGGCAATGGGCGATTCCCTTGCGGATGTTTGCCTTGTGCGCTTCATCGGTCAGGGTACTGGTGGTTTCCCCTATGGGGTGGAAACCGTAGGTGGTATAATTACGGTCGTGGATGGCACGTTCTATCTCGCCAATATGGCTCGGCTCGCTTCCGTCGTTCATCTCGATGAGTACCATTTCGCTCTTGAAATCGTTGAATACGATGATGTACTTATACAGGATGTAGAGGATATCGGGTGCATCGTTCTTGGCTTCGGTGCTGTCTTTCACCTCCACAGGTTCGAAATAGCGCACGGCGTTGAACGAGGTATATCCATACACGCCGCAATAGTCGGCATATTCTCCTTCTACCCGGAAGCGGGCAAGGAAGCGGTTCATCACATCCTCCACCGTACATGCTTCGCTGATAGGAGTTTCTTCGCGCGAGTGGTCGGGATAGATAGCGGTAGCTACATCGTGGCTTACGCTGATACTGGCTATCGGGTTCAGCCCGATGAACGAACGGTTGTTTTCGCTCCCGTGATAGTCGGAGCTTTCCATCAAGGCGCTTTGCGGAAAGAGGTCGCGCACCTTCAGGTAGGTGCTGACTGGTGTATGCAGGTCGCCCAGCAGCACTTTATGATTGGTATGGTAATGGTAGGTCATTTTTTAGTTAATAATTAATAGTTTAATGTGCTAATAAACAATGTGGCAATGTGCTAATGGGCAATGTGGCAATGTGCTAATAAACAATGCACATTCTCACATTAGCACATTCTCACATTAGCACATTCTCACATTAGCACATTTTCATATTTGCACATTTGCACATTATTCAAATACGTTTCCATGTCCTTGTCCCCTCGTCCCGATACGGTGAGCACCACGATGTCTTCGGGGCGGAAACTGACCTTCTCCAGTGCGCCCAATGCGTGTGCCGATTCCAGTGCGGGGATGATGCCTTCCAGACGGGTCAGTTCGTAGGCGGCACGGATGGCTTCGTCATCGTTGATGGCGAGCACCGTGGCACGGTGTTGTGTGGCAAGGTTGGCGTGCAGGGGACCGATACCCGGATAGTCCAGCCCTGCCGATACCGAGTAGGGTTCCAGGATTTGTCCGTCTTCGTCTTGCATCACGAGGGTTTTCGCTCCGTGTATGATGCCCAGCCGTCCCAGTTGGATGGTGGCGGCAGAGTATCCCGAATGGATGCCCTTTCCGCCTGCTTCGGCGAGTACGATTTTCACCTTGTCATTGTCCAGGTAATGATAGACGGTACCGGCGGCGTTGCTTCCTCCGCCCACGCACGCTATCAGATAGTCGGGATAATCGCGTCCCTCGTGCTCCATCAGTTGTTTTTTGATTTCTTCGCTGATGACCGATTGCAGGCGTGCCACCATGTCGGGGTAAGGATGAGGCCCTACGGTAGAACCTATCACGTAGTATGTGTCTTCGGGGTGGCAGCACCAGTCGCGTATGGCTTCATTGGTGGCATCCTTCAGGGTTTTGTTTCCCGAGGTGACCGGGCGCACTTCGGCTCCCAGCATCTTCATTTTTTCCACGTTGATGTGCTGGCGTGCCACGTCGGTTTCGCCCATATACACCACGCATTCCATGTTCATCAGTGCGCAGACCGTAGCGGTCGCTACTCCGTGTTGCCCGGCTCCGGTCTCGGCGATGATGCGTTTCTTTCCCATTCGCCGTGCCAGCAGCACTTGCCCGATGGCGTTGTTTATCTTGTGTGCGCCTGTATGGTTCAGGTCCTCCCGCTTCAGGTAAATCTTGCATCCGTATTTCTCCGAAAGCCGGTTGGCAAGATACAGGGGAGAGGGACGTCCCACGTAGTCGCGCAACAATTGGGCGAACTCTTGCTTGAAATCATCGCTATCCAATACCCGTAGGTATGCATCTTTCAGTTCGGTCACGCACCGGTGAAGAATTTCGGGGATGTATGCTCCGCCGAAATTTCCATAATACCCGTTTGAGTCTACTTGATACTTTTTGCTATTCATATTTTGATTGTTTAAGTTATTGCCAATGGGGATAAAAACAAAAAAGGCTGTCGTAAGAACGACAGCCTTTTTTGTATGCCTTGATAAATGATTGTTGGTTATGAGAACAGACAGATACACACGGACTGGGTTAGCTTACGACTTTGGGAGTAGTAAGTAACGCCACCAACGATATGTATTTGTCATTACTGAGTTCATGAGTTTTTTGTTATGTTTCTGTTTAATTCGGGAGCAAATATAGCGATAATTTTTGAAGATGCAAACAAAATGAGATTTTTTTTGTTCTATATCCATAGAAGTTTATTTGTATAAACAAGAAAAAACAACTATCTTCGTAGTACATATATAATAAGGAGAAAATTATGAAACTATTCGGTTATTCAGTAGTGAGCAGCCTGTGTGCCCTGATAATGGGTATTCTGCTGGTAGTGTGGCCCGAGGCAGCAGTGATTTATTTGGTAATAACGGTAGGGGTATTGTTTTTGCTTCCGGGTTTGTACGGGATATTGGCTTATTTTTCTTCACGTGGCAATGTTTTTCCTGTTGTAGCACTGGGCAGTGCCTTGTTGGGGATATGGTTGATTGTAATGCCGGGCTTTTTTGTCAGTATTCTGATGTATGTGCTGGGCGCGTTGCTGGTGTTCGGAGGCGTCAGCCAGCTGATGGGTTTCATTTCGGCACGCAAGCTCGCAGGTAGTGTCCCAGGCATCTTTTATGTGATTCCGGTCTTGCTCCTGCTGGCAGGCATCCTGATTCTGGTGAATCCTTTCGAAGCGGCAAAAGTGCCTTTCATCGTTCTGGGCGTGTCTTCTATCGTTTACGGCTTGACCGACCTCTTCCGCATCATCCGCTACCGCCAAAAGAAAGAGGCGGGGATAACGGATGTGGAAGTGATAGACGAGCGGAGAGAAGGCTAATAGTTCAGTCCGAACGCCCATAGTGGGACGATGTTGGCGTAGCCGTTCTCGATGTCGTCCTTTACGATATACCCTTCTTGTACGCTTTCTATTTGTTTTTGCCCTTTTTTGCGTCCTCCGATTTCAAATACTTTGCCGTCTATTTCGAAGTCGGAGACGCTGGAACTGGTCACATTGTTTAGCACCCTTGTCTGGTTCATGAAGAAAGTTTCCCTTACATTGCCGATTTCCGCATGTTCGGGCGCTAATGTGTAAATCAGGTTGGAGTTGTCAAGATAAAGCTTTTCCACTTTTCCCAATCCTCGCAGTCCGCCTGTTGTATCATGAAGTTGGGCTATCATGCCTGCCTTTTCCATGTAAATCAAGTAATTCGGAATGTCGTTCCGGCTAATTCCCGTAGCTTCCGCCAATTTTTGCATGACGGGCTTGAAAGGCACACTTTTAGCTATTACCATCAAGAGGCTTTTCAGTTTTCTCCCTAAGGCAATGTTGGCCTGTATGTGTTGCGGAATGTCCACTTCCATCGTTTGATTGATGACCTGCATCAGTTCCATTTCATATTCTTCATCTTTGGCGAAAGGGTAATAGCCTCTGCGTAGATAATCTTTGAAAAGAGGCAGCGGATGCTCAACAGGAAGCACGGCTTTGTGCGCCAATATTTCGTTGAGGCTATAAACGGGGGTTTCTATCTGATGGAACAAATGCAGGTATTCGCGGAATGAAAGCCCCTGCATGGTGTAAATAGGCATCCTTCGGCTTAGGTCGGCAAGCCCTTTGTATATATCAAGGATAGACGAACCGGAGATAACCAGTTGCAAGTCATCGTAACTATCGTAAATCTGCTTAAGCTCTCTTGACCAACCTTCATACTTATGAATCTCGTCAATAAACAAATGTTTCCCTCCCATTTTCACAAAACGGTCCGCCAGTTCCACAAGCTTATGTTCGGCAAAATACAGATGGTCAGCAGATACATAGAGTGTATCTGCCGGATTGAGATTGAATTTAATATACTGCAAAAGCATCGTAGACTTGCCCACTCCCCGCGGTCCGACAATCCCGAAAGCACGTCCGTTCCATTTGATTTGGTTGTACTGGTAACGAAAGAACTCGGTAGGCGTATGTTTTAGTTTCCGGTTGAAAAACTCATATAGTTGTTCCATAATCGTGTGGTTTAGAAAACAAAGATACGGTTTTTGCATGAAAAAAATGCAGAATTCCTCGAAAACTGCACGAAAATGATGCAGAATCTGCATTCCAGCGTCCGTTGGCATACTTATTTCCATGAAAAGTCTTGGTACATTTGGCTTTGCAGCTGGGTGATATTCTCTTTGCAGGCATCTAAGTTTTATATTCCGGCTGGCGGAACGTACATTCCATGGGCTGGAATATACGTTCCACGGCGTGGAATGTACGTTCCAGCCCATGGAATATAAAACTTTTGTAACTGCCGCAGGGAAACAAATGCCATAAGCGGCGTAAATATGTTTATCCGCTGCGTGTTTTATTAGGAATTAAATGTTATCTTTGTCTGCATGAAACAAAATGTGAAAATGATTATTGAATATCCGCAAACATCCCATGTAGGGGCGTATCGCATACGCCCGAATGCGCCAACTAATCCACGTGGATGTTTTTAGGGCGTATGCGATACGCCCCTACATGGCAATTGGGTAAAATGCGGATATTCATTAAATGATTTCTAGACGATGTGCACATCGTCTCTACTATGATGACATCCGCAAATAGCTCATGTAGGGACGTATTGGGAAAAGGCGGACATTCAAATTGAAGAATATGGAAAAATTGCAGAGATTGCCTTTTAAGGCACGTAAAGCTGTCTTCGAGAAACTGGAGCAGATAGTGGACATTGCCGCCATGAGCAAGGAAGACCGCATGAAATACGACGAAAGCATCAAGGTGTACCGCGACCAGTTAGCTATGATGGAATATGAGCGGCAACGAGGATTTACAGAAGGTTATGCGGAAGGTCTTGCAGAAGGTGAAGCGGAAGAACGCCTTAGAAACGCCCGTGGTATGAAAGCCGCAGGCATTGCTCCCGATTTGATAGCGCAAATTATGGAACTTCCCCTTGAAACGGTTGAGGGGCTGTAAGCAGATATTACACTGCCACATAATAAGACCTGGAAATACAAAGAGGAAAATATATTATATTGAGTGGCTATCCGCAAACATTCCATGTAGGGGCGGGGTTAGCCCACCTGTATGCGTCCATGTAAATGTTTTCGGGCAGGCAGACCCTGCCCCTACATGTGATGTTGCAGAATTCAATAAAACCGAAGCCTTTATTCCACATCTGTTATCCGGTCGGTATCCAAGTCAATGTAAAAATGGATGCTCGGCTCTCCGTGCAGGAAGCATTCGAATATATCGGCTATCTCACACAGACGGGTTGTCAACTCATCGCCGGCACCTGACCTGCGCACAGCCTTGAACAACTCATCGTACTCCTTCAGGCGCTTATCCGAAATCTGACGTAAGGCTAGCTTATCGGCATAACGCAAACGGTACAAATCGACAATCACATCATGTCCCGTCCAGTCGGTTCCCCATCCAGTCTGTGCTTCCTTGCCTGTCACATACGTCCAAAGCTGCGCTCCATTCATAGTTACCATTTTCTGACGCACTATCTCCGGGAGGTCTTGCGGTATGAAACGCACACGCACCAAGTCGCGGAACTGCCAGTCACAAAACTCCGCATAGTTTTCTGATGCCAGTGCTTCCCTACTCCATACCGGAAACTTACCTGCCTGCCTGTCATAAGCATATTCCTTCTCATACAAACCAAACAGACTGTCGAAACCTGGGACACTATCCAGCAATACCGTTTCCACTTCGAAATGTTCCGCATCTTCAGCTGTAAGAATCTTATAAGCCGGGACACACGTAGCAATGGAAGGTACCTGAATGTTGTACAAACATTTGCCATTCTTTCCGCGCATCACTCCCGTATCATTTACATGCATGTGTCCTGCCACGTGCAGCCTGATGCCGGCTTCCAGAAAGGCTTCTGTCACTTCTTCGTCCGGCACCCGATGCAAATCGAATTTCCTGCTTCCCCAAGCCTTGCGTACTAATCCGGAAGCTCCATCGTTGAAATCCACTAACGGATAATGCGAATAAGTCACCAAAATTTTATTTCTTCGCTTCGCCTCGGCTACCACTTTCCGTACCCACGGAAGCAAAAAAGCCTTATGTTCCAATACATTATTATAGCCTACACTGGAGCCTTGGTAAGTCTGTACGCCGTTTTTCACCGCACCGGGCAGATAGACTCCTCCGTCAATGGCAAGCAACCACAATCCCTGTACAGGCTCGACCAAATAACTGGCATCCGTAGCCTGCAAGGAATCGCACAATGTATATTGCCGCCGGTCTAAAGCCCCTTCGCGCAAGGCTTCCTGATAATTATAATCTTCGTACCGGTAGGAAGTAAAAGGGGTTTCCCAATACACATATCCGGGTTGGGGATAAAATCCAAATGCTGCATAGCAGTGCATCTCGTCGGCATATCCCGCACATCGGTTTTCCTGTGTAGTACGGCTTCCGTCGGCACGGAGAAAACCTTGCTCCTCATTTTGCATACCGAACGGACGGACTGGGTCATGATTTCCCGTCGTCACAAAAAACTGTATGCCGTACCGCCTATGATAAGTATCGAGTATCTCCCTGATTTTTTCCTGATTGACAAATTGACCGTTATCAGTCAAGTCCCCGGGAAGCACTGCCAGCGTAATGCCCCTCCTTGCCACATCATCAAGTGCTGCTATCAAGGCGTAATAGTTTTCATTAAACAAGCGGGTGGACTGCACCTGCATTTCCATCGAACGCACCAGTTCGGGATGGTCTGCAATGTTTTGGATATGCGCATCGGATATAAAAGCTACCCGCTGTTGGCCGACGGCAGTCAGACTCCCTCCACTTAAAAAGAGCAAAGCCCATAAATAATTACGAATCTTCATAAGTAGATGTTGATAATAAGCGCGACAAAGATACAAATTCTCTTCTTCTGTTTATCACTATCACACAAATTATATTACCTTTGCCTGCTACTAACCAATACTTTTCTTTTATGAAATACATTGAAGTTACAATGAAGGCACAACCGTGCAACGAAACCATTACAGATGTGCTGGCGGCATTGACAGCGGATATCGGATTCGAAAGCTTCGTACCCTGCGAAGAAGGAATGCAGGCCTACATCCCCAAAGCGCTGTTCGATGAAGAAGCATTAAAAAATGTGCTGACTGATTTCCCGATTCCCAACGTGTGTCTCTCCTATACCCTTACCGAACCGGAAGATAAAGACTGGAACGAAGAATGGGAAAAGAATTTCTTCCAACCCATCGTGATAGACAACCGTTGCGTGATACACAGCACCTTTCATACGGATTACCCAAAAGCCGAATACGACATTGTCATCAATCCGCAAATGGCTTTTGGAACAGGACACCACGAAACCACCAGTTCCATTCTTGCCGAACTGCTGGATGCCGACCTGAAAAACAAATCGGTACTTGATATGGGATGCGGCACATCCATTCTTGCTATCCTTGCCAGTATGCGCGGAGCCAATCCGGTAACTGCCATCGACATAGATGACTGGTGCGTAAACAATTCGCGCGACAACATTGCCTTGAATCACATAAACAACATCCATGTAGAACTAGGTGACGCTTCACTGCTGAAAGGACGCAAACCTTTTGATGTCATCATAGCCAACATCAACCGTAACATCCTGCTTGCCGACATGCCTGCATATACAGCATGTATGCATCCGGGGTCGGAACTCTATATGAGCGGATTTTATATAGAAGATATTCCTGCCATCCAAGAAAAAGCTGAAAGTCTGGGTATGGAATTCGTACATTACCGAGAAAAAAACCGCTGGGTAGCCGTAAAGTTCATCAAGCGAATCTAAGAAACTGGTCGTGTAAACCGTCATCCGGGGAAACACGACCTGGTATCTTCAAGTAGCTAATTATAAGTAGGAACTGTCTTGAACTCCTAAAGTCTGAAAAATACAGAATCGGGAAGAATAGTCATCTGCTTCAACTCGTCCAAAGTTCCGTTAAACACATTCAGGTCTACCTGCTCCTTGATGCCAGGCAAACTTCCGCCATCGGTATGTTGCCAAAATTTCCATTTACCTTCATAACGTACCGAATCTACATAATAATGAGCTATCCAATAGGGATAAGTATTGAATATCGAATCGTTCAGGTAACGCTCCTTGAACTTGTAAGAAGCATACAGAATGGGCTTTACATGGTAGTGTCGCTCTATTATCCCTAACCATGTCTTTACCCCTTTCCTGAGTGCATTTTCATCATCGCCCACCTTTTCGATATCAAGTACCGGAGGCAAATCGCCCGGTTCCAGTTTGACCGAACGGATAAAAAAAGCAGCCTGACGCGCTGCGTCTGTTTTCGGATTAAAGAAATGATAGGCTCCCCGAATAAAGCCATACTGACGTGCACAATTGAAATTACGAATAAATGTGGTGTCGCTGAAATCGCCCCCTTCTGATGCCTTCATAAAGACAAAACGTACAGGAAAAGGCGCATATTGTGTTTTTCGGAGTTCCTCCCAATTGATATCCCCCTGATGATGCGACACATCAAAACCATGCACCGTATATCCAGCCGGAAGACAGACACCATAGGCTTTTGTTCCGTAACAAGGCTTCCACCGGTATGCATACGGGCGGATAAACAAGTAATAAAAACCGATTACAACCAAAGCTGCCATCCCTCCCATCACCACATAATTCAACCATACCGGCAAACTCAAGCGAATTTTCTTCTTCGGCCGGTTCTTCTTGCCGGATGGTCTCCTCTTCTTACCCGTTCCAACCGGATTCCGTGAAGGAGCCTTTGTCTTTGTCCGCACAGTCCGACTGGAAGAGCCTGTGTGTGTAACAGATGGTTCTTTTACCATAAAAATAAATGCCTATCTTTTCACAAAAGGAATGTATCCAAACAGACAAAGAAAACGAGCCGGACAGCCTGCAAAAACATCTTTTCACAGCACTACCGACCCGTTCGCTTATCTACATTGGCATATCTCTAACTCGTCTTATTCTTATTTCTGGTGTTCCAGCTGCAAAGTCTTGGTCGGCTGGTCACATACTTCTGTAGGACCGAAATACTGAATCGGACCCGGATATACGTATGCCGTTTCTTTTGCCCACGTATCGCGTACAGCAGCAAATGCCTTAAACGGAGCTCCGTCTAACTTAACCAATGCTTTCTGGATAACAGGTTTCATTTCTCCGTGACGACGTTCCATGTTCATCATCATTGTGATAGGCACACCACCTGCAATCCATTCTTCTGCAGGAGCAGTCAGATTGCGTACAGAAGACATGTATCCGGTCTTTCCGTTTGCAATCAATACGGCTGCTGTATAACCCAACGAATAGCAATAGTCTGCATCAAAGTTGGAAGGAGCCGCGCAACGTCCTTCATAGCCGAAGAAATGATGCTGTGCAGAGAACTTGCCAGCAAACTTGCCTTCTGCTTTCCATGCAGCCAACTTCTTGCCCACCATTTCCGATAACAGTTTTTCCGTCTCAATCAAAGAAACCTGTACGTTTCCATGCGGGTCACGGTCAAGCGTCAACTGGCGTGCAACGCCTTCGGGCAATGAAGCATAAACAGCAGCATTGTCTGCCGACAGTTTGCTGATGATATATTCACGTTGTTTATTGGGCTCGACAGCTGCATACTCGTCAGCATGTACAGCCAGGAAGTCGTTCAATTCTGCTATCAACTTCTTCATTGCAGGGATAAACTCGATCAAACCTTCCGGAACCAGCACCGTACCGAAATTGTTTCCCTCGGCAGCGCGGGCAACTACTGCATTGGCGATATAAGTCACGATATCATCCAAAGACATATTCTTGGCTTCCACCTCTTCCGATATCAAGCAGATGTTCGGCTGAGTCTGCAAAGCGCATTCCAATGCGATGTGAGAAGCAGAACGTCCCATCAACTTAATGAAATGCCAGTACTTGCGTGCCGAATTACAGTCGCGTTCGATGTTACCGATTACTTCCGAATAAGTCTTGCAGGCAGTATCAAAACCAAATGAAGTCTCTATCATATCGTTCTTCAAGTCACCGTCGATGGTCTTCGGGCAACCAATTACCTGAATGCCATAATTCTTGGCAGCATAATATTCGGCCAACACACATGCATTCGTATTCGAATCGTCACCACCGATAATAACCAGTGCCTTAATGCCCAATTCTTTCAAGATTTCGTATCCTTTTTCGAACTGATCTTCCTTTTCCAGTTTTGTACGTCCTGAACCGATGATATCAAAACCACCTGTATTACGGTATTCATCGATGACATCGGCAGTCAGTTCTTTATAATTATGGTCTACCAAACCGCCAGGACCCAAGATAAATCCGTACAGTCTGTTGGCTGGATTCATCTTTTTGATACCGTCGAACAGACCGGAAATCACATTGTGTCCGCCCGGAGCCTGTCCACCCGAAAGGATGACACCTACATTTACCGGAGCAAATTCTTTCTGTTCGCCTTCTACGAACTTCAACAAAGGCATACCATAGGTATTGGGGAACAATTTCTTGATTTCCTCCTGATCGGCTACAGACTGGGTAGCTTCTCCTTCTACTACCTTTACAGCACCTTTCAATGCTTTAGGCAATTTCGGCTGATAAGCAGCTCTTGCAATTTGTAATGCACTTTTCGTCATAATTGTTTATATTTTAAAAAGGTGTATATAAGTTATTCACTTTTTCTGCTTCGCAAATTTCGTTTTTTTTTTTGTAACGACAAAAATGTCTGTAATAAAAAATCACCCGACAAGAGTTTTGAAAGATTTTTTCGCAAAGAAAGCGGTAAATTCAAACAAAAACATTATCTTTACCCCACAATCAATACTCAATTTATCTAAAAAGGAATATCATTATGGCTAAAAGAAGAGACTTAAAGAAATTCGTGAAGTACACATCCGATCACGTAACAAGCCTTATCTTATGGGAAATGGCTGTGGCATCCGATGAAAAGCGTCCGGCATACGACCAGCTTTTAAATGAAATCGTCTGCCTGCACCACGATATCGTGGGACGTATCAGCCACACCGAACCGGGAAGTGTCAAACCATTCTACAAAAAGCTGAAAGAAGACTTTAAGGAGGGAATCAACGCCATTATCGGCAAGATTGACGAATTAGCAGACGGAAAAACGGAATGAAACAAGCACTCTGCCGCTTCATCTATTATAAGGTATTAAGGTGGAAGTCGCGTGTATCTGTCCCCGACTTCGACAAGTGTATCTATTGTGCCGCTCCACATACCACCAATTGGGATTTGCTCATCGGAAAGCTGTTCATTTCAGCCATCGGACGCGATTCCGGATTTATGATGAAGAAAGAATGGTTTTTTTTCCCGTTGGGAATCTTATTCCGATGGATGGGCGGTATACCCGTCCATCGGGATAAACATACCTCGCTGGTTGAACAGATGATTCAAAAAATAAAACAAAGCACGAAATTCCATCTGGCCATTACCCCCGAAGGGACACGCTCGGCAAATCCCAACTGGAAAAAAGGCTTTTACTACATCGCAGCAGGAGCAGACATTCCAATTATCCTGGTAGGTATCGACTACCAGCGGAAATGTATCTTTGCCGAACGTTATCTCTATGCCAGTGGAGATATAGAAACCGACATGCGCGAAATCAAACTTTATTTCAGACATTTCAAGGGCAGACATCCCGAAAAATTCGAGTTAGGAGAACTGGGATGACAGGGATGTAAACACATATATTTCCTATGAAACAACTATACCTCACTCTCTTCTTTTTCCTTTCCTTCTTCCATGCACCGGCACAAAGCCTGGAGAAAAACGTGGAGAAACGGCTTGAAGACTTCTTTGCAAACTACCAGACCCACTACGCCGACATCGGAACATGCCGGCTGGACCATTTCATTATCGACCATCAAAAGAAAACTCTTGCTATCTACGCCAATGATGTATTCGGTTATCAACCTTTCACCGAAGAAAACACAACGGCTATCTATCGCCAACTGAAACAACTTCTGCCCGGACCAGCAAACTATTACACACTGACCCTATATACCGACGGGCAACCTATCGAAAACCTTGTACCGAACGCCTTCCGCAATAAACAAAAAGACAAAACACGGCTATACGGAAAAACAGCATACCGGGGCGAACCGTGGGTGAGCAACCTCTCGAAAGCCTACCGACCCAGCCAAGGTCTGGAAGGCAAACACATTGCACTCTGGCAAAGCCACGGAAAGTTTTACAAGAACGATACACACAAATGGCGCTGGCAACGTCCGCGCCTGTTCGGCACTACCGAAGACCTCTACACCCAATCCATCGTAGTGCCTTATCTGATTCCAATGTTGGAAAATGCAGGAGCCATAGTATTTACCCCTCGTGAACGCGACAGACAACCTCATGAAGTCATCGTAGACAACAACATCTCCACCCCCAGAAGCAAATACCTGGAAGTAAACTACAAGAAAAAATGTGTATGGCAAACAACATCGTTGCCTGGATTTGCACAAAAACGCACGACATACACCGACGGACAAAACCCTTTCCGCGAAGGCACAGCCCGGTTTATCCCCACTCACAAGAAACCTGAAAAAGCGTTTGCAGAATGGATTCCCTACATCCCCGAAAAAGGCCGGTATGCCGTTTACATCAGTTATCAATCTCTTCCTGAAAGCGTTACTGACGCACGTTATCTTGTATTCCATAACGGCGGAGTGACCGAATTTAAGGTAAACCAGCGTATAGGTGGAGGCACCTGGGTCTATCTGGGTACCTTCGAATTCGATCAAGGTATGAACGATTACGGCATGGTGGTACTCAGCAACGAAAGTTCGCAAAAAGGTGTCGTGTGTGCTGATGCCGTACGCTTCGGGGGAGGAATGGGAAACATTGCACGGCAAGGACAAACCAGCGGCATGCCACGATGGGCGGAAGGTGCACGTTATTGGGCACAATGGGCAGGCATGCCTTACTCCATCTACAGTAAAAGCGAAGGTGAAAACGATTACAACGATGATATCAATGCCCGCTCACTTATGCTCAATTACCTGAGCGGCAGTTCCGTCTACAACCCACAGGAAAAAGGACTTGGCATTCCATTCGAACTGAGTCTTGCCCTACACAGTGATGCCGGCTTCAAGCCAGACAACAGCTTGGTAGGCTCACTTGGCATCTATACCACCCGCTTCAATGAAGGGAAGCTGGCTTGCGGTATTTCACGCTATGCCTCGCGCGACCTTGCCGACATGCTCCTCACAGAACTGCAACGGGATATCAGTTCGCGCTTCGGCATCCAGTGGGCAAGACGCTCCTTGTGGAACCGTAACTATAGTGAGACCCGGCTGCCTGCTGTGCCTTCAGCCATATTGGAAACCCTGTCGCACCAAAATTTCGCCGACTTAAAACTAGGATACGAACCAGCTTTCAAGTTTACCACAGCACGTTCCGTATACAAAACCCTGCTGAAATACCTTGCCGACATGCACGATGAACAATATACTGTGCAACCTCTCCCTGTGACGCATTTCGCCATCGATGAAGGAAAAAAGAAAAATACTTTCACTCTCCGGTGGATACCAACAGAAGACCCTCTCGAACCTACTGCCAAGGCACAAGGTTACATTGTCTACACCCGCATAGGAAGAGGAGGATTCGACAACGGAGTCTACGTACGCGAACCCCAATACACATTTCAGGCAGAACCGGGCATCATTTACAGTTTCTACGTCACAGCAGTTAATCGAGGCGGAGAAAGCTTCCCCTCCGAAATTCTGTCGGCATACAAGGCAAAACATAGCAAAGGAACAGTCTTGATAGTAAACAGTTTCCACCGTACCAGCGCACCTGCCACCATCGAAACCACTACACTACAAGGTTTCGACTTAAAAGCCGACCCCGGCATACCTTATATCGGCACAACCGCCTTCTGCGGATACCAACAAAGTTTCGAACGCAGCCGCATCGGAATAGAAACTGAAGGCGGACTAGGGTACAGCGGAAATGAACTGGAAGGAAAATACATCGCCGGTAATACATTTGACTATCCCTTTATCCATGGTAAAGCTATCCAAATGGCAGGCAACTGGTCATTCGTATCGTGCAGTGACGAGACATTGGAAAGTGGTTCGACCCAATTGCAACACTATCCAATCGTTGACCTTATCCGTGGAGCAGAAAACCAACCGCTCAGCCTTCACGTGCAACAAGCACTGACCGACTATTGCCACTCTGGAGGAAATTTGCTGCTTAGTGGCACATATACCGGAAGCCAACTAGGCAGCGATACTTTCCTACAGAACACCTTGAAATACAACTATGGAGGAAGCATGCGTCATTCGTCCACCAACAAAATCCAAGGCAACAACCTGAATTTCCACATAGCCCGTGAAGCTAATGCCGAAATTTATGCTGTTCCTTCGCCCGAAAGTTTGGCACCCGTATCCGATGCTTTTTCCGTCTATCTCTATGCCGGTTCTGAAGCCAGTGCCGCCATTGCCTACAAAGGTAACCATCGCATCTTTGCCCTCGGCTTTCCTTTCGAATGTATCCAAGAAGAAAAAGCACGCACCCAACTGATGCAAAGCGTCCTCACTTTTTTCACATCGCCCAATGAATACTAGTCCATAACCCTTTAGTCATTAAGTTTTCCTTCCAGCCAAGCGTCTATCAGCCGGCGGGCTATGCTCAGTTTCTTGGGAATCTCGGGCAGGCACGATTTGTGGTAGAAGGCTCCCGCACTCAGCTCTTCATCCTGAAGCTTGATGGTGCCGCTCTCGTACTCGGCGGAATAGCCTATCATAATGCCGCTGGGATAGGGCCAGGGCTGGCTCCCGAAGTATTTCAGGTTCTTGATGGTAAGCCCCGTTTCCTCCATCACTTCGCGCCGCACACATTCTTCGAGCGTTTCGCCCGGCTCGAGAAATCCCGCTACCAGCCCCTTGAAGGTGCCACGGAAATTGCGCGCATGCACCAAGAGCACTTCGTCCTCGCCCCGCTTGATGAGCACGATGATGGCAGGCGATATGCGCGGATAAATCTCCATACCGCACACGGGACACCGCTTGGCAATGGGCGCCACCTGTCCGGCAGGCGCTCCGCAACGGGGACAGAACCTGCTGTCGCGGTCCCACGTCAGTATCTCCGAGGCTTTCCCCGCCATCCGGTATTCGTCCCAAGGCAATACGTCGAACGAAGCACGCAGGTCTTTCATCCGACAGGTGCTTTCATCATCCCCTTCTATGGGCGCCGCCAAAGCGTATGCCTTTGCCGCACACCCGTCCATCACGCCTATCTCGTGCACGGTACTCCCTTCGGGTATAGCTGCCGGCGGCTCTGCGCCCACGGGGATATGCCACCCGCCGGCCCGTTTCTCAATCAACACCTGCCCATCGTAAAAAGCAAACCAATAACAATTGTTCTCTATTTGTTCTTCCATAATTATTCCTATTTGTCATATATTTCACCACAGAGGAACACAGAGGAAAAATTTAAAAAACTCTGTGTTCCTCTGCGTCCTCGTGTGGTGAAAAAAATCAATCATTTTTCTTTCATCGTCAGCTGGATGCGCTTGCGCTCCCTGTCTACGCTCAACACCCGCACACGTACCTGCTGATGGATGCTTACCACGGTGGTGGGGTCGCTCACAAAATGGTCGGCAAGTTGGGATACGTGCACCAGCCCTTTTTCCTTGATGCCGATATCCACGAAGCACCCGAAGTTGGTGATGTTGGTCACGATGCCCGGCAGTTCCATACCCTCGCACAGGTCGTCAAGGGTATGCACGTTAGGGTCGAAACAGAATGCCTCCAACCGCTTGCGCGGGTCGCGTCCCGGCTTCTCCAGCTCGTGCAGGATATCGGTCAAGGTGGGGATGCCTACCTCGTCTGTCACATAGTCTTCCATCCGGATACGCTCACGGAGCGACTTGTCCGCTATCAAGTCGGACACGGCGCATTTCAGGTCTTTCGCCATCTGCTCTACAATGGGATAGCTTTCGGGATGCACCGCCGAATTATCGAGGGGATTGCCGGCGTTCGGGATGCGAAGGAAACCCGCACATTGCTCGAACGCCTTCGCACCCATACGGGGCACGTCCAGCAGCTCCTTCCGCGAGCGGAAAGGTCCGTGAGCGGTACGGTAGTCCACGATGTTCTGCGCCAATGCCGGACCCAGCCCCGACACATACGTGAGCAGATGCCGGCTTGCCGTATTGACATTCACGCCCACCAGGTTGACGCAGCTCTCCACGATGCGGTCGAGTGCCGCTTTCAGCTTCGTCTGGTCCACATCGTGCTGGTACTGCCCCACCCCGATAGACTTGGCATCGATTTTCACCAGTTCGGCAAGCGGGTCTATCAGCCTCCTGCCGATAGACACAGCCCCGCGCACCGTCACATCATAGTCGGGAAATTCCTCGCGGGCGGTCTTCGAAGCCGAATAAACGGAAGCCCCGTCCTCGCTTACCACAAACACTTGCACCTCGCGCCCGAAGCGCAAAGCACTGACAAACTGTTCCGTCTCCCGGCTCGCCGTGCCGTTTCCGATGGCTATCGCCTCCACCTTATATTGCTCCACCAGCGTCGTCAGCTTGCGTGCCGCCGCCTGCCGCTCGGATTTCGGCGGATGCGGATAGACCGTATCGTTGCAGAGCAGGGCGCCTTGCGCATCGAGGCAGACCACCTTGCATCCCGTGCGGTATCCGGGGTCGATGCCCATCACCCGCTTCTGCCCCAACGGAGGAGCAAGCAGCAGCTGGCGCAGGTTTTCGGCAAACACGCGGATGGCTTCCTCGTCGGCACGCTCCTTGCTGGTGCCGGAAAACTCGGTCTCGATAGCAGGCTTAAGCAAACGCTTGTAAGCGTCCGCCACCGCCTCTGCCACCTGCGCCGAACAGGCATTGCCGCCCTTCACGTAGCGGCGCTCCAGCCCCCGGATGCATTCCTCGTCGTCTTCGGGCGTGATGCTCACCTTCAGGATGCCTTCCGCCTCCCCTCTCCGCAAGGCAAGCAGGCGGTGCGAAGAACAACGCTTCAAAGGTTCGGAAAAATCGAAATAGTCGCGGTACTTCTGCGCCGCCTCGTCCGCCTCTTTTCCCTTCACCACTTTCGAAACGATGACTCCCCGCCGGGCGAAGCATCCGCGCACCAGGCTGCGTGCCCGTTCGTCTTCGCTCACCTGCTCGGCGATGATGTCGCGCGCCCCTTTCAAGGCCTCTTCCTCATCCTTCACCTCGCCTTTTACGAAGGCATGCACACGTGCGTCCAAACGGTTCTCGCGCTGTATCAGAAGCAGCGCCGCCAGCGGTTCCAGCCCTTTCTGGCGTGCCATTTCGGCACGTGTCTTGCGCTTGGGCTTGTAGGGCAGGTAAATGTCTTCCAGTTCCGTGGCATCCCAGCAGGCATCTATCCGCGCACGGAGTTCAGGGGTAAGCTTTCCCTGCCCCTCAATGGTAGAGAGCACGGTTTCTTTCCGTTTCGCCAACTCGAGCAACTTCTCGTTACGCGCCTGTATCTCGCCAATCTGCACTTCGTCCATTCCGCCGGTGGCTTCCTTGCGGTAGCGGCTGATAAAGGGGATGGTGGCGCCGCCCTCCAATAGTTTCAATGTATTTTCTACGCGATGCGCGGGCAGCTTGAGTACCCGTGCTATCATTTCGCTGAAGTTTTCCATAATTCATCGTTCTGTATTTTCGGATGGCAAAGATAAGAGTTTTCAATTGATAATCGACTATTTTAATTTATCATGCGCTGATTGGTGATGGGTTTTTAAAGCATTTTCGCTTCTGTGATAAAGCAAACAACAGCTACCTGAAGAAAAGACACTGATTATCTTTATTGGCAGAAAGAATTATCCGATATCGGAAAGAAAATTACCCCCTATATGCGCGTACTCCCCGCGAATCACTTCGCAGGGAGTGCCCAACTAATAACTAACTTTTTACTTTTGTGGTTTACGTAATTTCATATGACTAACGCTGCAAAGATACCGGCTTTCAGACATTCAGACAATACCTACATATAGGTATTTTAGAAACATTCCAAACAATAGTCCAATTACAACTTCATCTTTACCTCGCTTAACTCAACCAACTTGTTGACAATGGCATAAATTGTCAGACCTGCCGCCGAATGTATCTGCAGCTTACGGGTGATGTTTCGCCGGTGCGTAATGACCGTATGTACCGAAATGAAAAGTTTCTCGGCTATTTCCTTATTGGTCATTCCGCGCACCACACAGCAGATAATTTCTTTCTCCCGCTGACTCAAGGCATCCTGATCGGCATCTTCATCGTCTGTAAAATTCATCAACACCGAAATCTTCTTTTCCAATGATTCTATATCTTCGAACAGATTGATACTCTCATCATATCCCTTCAAACGGTTCGAATCAACAAACGAACTCAACAAAGCTACCAATTTAATGTCCAATGATTGGTAACATTCTCTGAAAGCCTCTACATCGAACCAGCCTTCGAACTGTGGATTTATTATCAGCAATTGCGGGCTATGCGCTTCCATACAGTGTTGCAAACCTTCTTGCGATGTTACTTCCACAGTCTGAACATTCAGGTCCGGCAAACGTTTCAGCACTGTAACCAACCCGCTCCGGACAATGACTGAAGTCTCGGCTACAGCCACCAGTATGTTTTCCTCTGATTTCATTTTACCCCCTTTTCCAACTCCATTATAGCAGGGACGAACAGGTAATCTTCTACCCGATTGTGCGATGCCAGATCCTCTTCACAACAAAATATGTCAAATAATGTTGCATTCAACAATTGATTGTCTCCATTGGCCGGATAGTATTTGATAATAATATTTTTCAACTCGGTCAACTTAACATTAATTTGGTCATGATGACGGGCAAACACTCCGATGCTGAATTCTTCAGTCTTCTTTCCTTCCAACAAATCTCTCACATAAGTAAAGACTTGTTTATTCTCATATTCCATGTGTTTCCTCACTTCTCCCACATAATCGTCAAAGAACTGAAGAATCAGATACGATACCTTGTCGCTTAATGAAAAGTCAATTGCTTCTATTAACTTCTTCCGGATAGAGGGGAGCTGAAAATCGAGGAAATACGAATGGGCACGTTGCAAATAATCCATCAATGCCGGCACAGAAAGTCGTGCCAGATGGTCCTGCATCCGGTCGTTCTCCTCTGTCAGAAAATTAACCACAATCAGAAATGTGGGACAATCCACCCCGTTCATGTCACATACTTCCTGAACAGACTTGTCACCAAATCCTAAAGATACTCCAAAACGGCTCAACACCTGCAGCAACGCATAATTCTCACAGATCAAGTCGCTCATCTTATCGGTCGGCTTATATGTTTTGGGTTTACACATAACAAAAAATGAATTCATAATTGATTTCTGTTTGCAAAGTAAGACAATCCACGGGAATCGGTCAATCCCCATTTATAGGTATATTTATTAACGTGTGCATTTTTGCCGCTTGTCATATTTGTCAAGCCGGATTTACGCCCATACATTTTATGTCCATCGGTTGCTTCTCCAAGCCAAACCAGAACATCTGTTTAGTCTGAAAATCCAATCTGCATAGCTGCCTTGCTTGTAAGATTATTAATCTTCATGCCGAAAGATTATTAATCTTCACGCTGTAAGATTAATAATCTTACAAACGACGCAGCTATATTGCGGAAAGACCAAAGCCTGCTTGTCATGCCGGATGTGTAACCCGGCGTAATTGAAGAAGCGGATTGGAGATCCAGCGTGACACTGGCAACAGGAGTGACACCGGCAGTGTGTATCCCATTAAAAATGCACAATTGCACACCGCTCAAAGTATAAAAATGAAGAATGAAGAATTCCAGACGAAACAATTCTTCATTCTTCATGCTTCATTCTTTATCAAAAAAGCTTTACCATTCGACAAACTTTCCCCGCTTGTGGCGTTCTTCCAATATTTCCGCCAAATGTTTGTTCTTGGACGAAGCAATATACTTACGACCAAAAATATTCGGGATAGCAACCCCCACGGAAATGCAAAGAATAACCAATCCCGAATTTACTCCACTTTCAATAGCTTTCATCAACGGAGTAACCCCTTCAAGATTCTGCACATTCATATTGATGAGCCCGAAAAGCATTCGATACATCAATACTCCCGGAATCATCGGGATAACCGAAGGAATGGTCAGTACGTGATTGGGGACATGAAACCAGTGAACCGCCTTTACAGCTATCAGGCTGACCAGCAAAGCACCGGTGAACGAACCGACCACCAATCCCATGTCCAGACCGATGTTGTTGGTACTCGGTCCAAGATTGACAAAGTTACGTGTACAAACAGCCAAAATACCTCCGATAGCTACTACCCAAAGCAAACGACGCTGAATGTTAAAAATCATAGAGAATCCCATTGCCGAAATGGCAGCCGCCAAAGCATATTCCCAATACTCGTGGTGCGGCACCATGCTGATGGTCGGGAAAAAGTTGTCGATGGCACACAATTTCACAGCAAATGCAATACCAAAAGCCATGGCTCCCATCATCAGAAGCGTATTGACAGCCCGCACAATACCCACCTGGATAAAATTGTCGAGCATGTCATCCACAAAATTTATCAAAGGAACTCCTGGAACGATAAACAAAGCACACGCCAACAGCGGATGCCAAGGTGTATTAGTCCACGTTTCGGGAAGGTAAGTAGAAGCCCATGCAATCATAGTGGCAACAAAAGCCGCAATAGCAATACCCATATAGCCATTCAGACCTGACTCATTACATTTCTGACGCACGCGCATACCGATAATCGCAGCAATTGAAGCATACAAGAATGCCATCCAGTCGCATCCGAACTGAATGCAGAATCCGCCACAGGCAAATCCGGCACCGACAGCTGTCTGCAAAGGAGTATAGTTCCGTTTCTTGGTACGGATTTTTTCCAGCTCCTCCTCATATTGGTCGAGCGTATAATCGTTATCTATCGCCCTCCAGGAAAGTTTGCTCACTTCCGAAATGGCAGTCATGTTCACTCCATGTCCGTTGATACGCTGAAATTTGGTGAACGAAAAGTTTTCATCACTCACATTCACCATCAACATCGTAAATCCGATGTTGATATGCAGTTTCTCTTCTGGAATACCCAGATAAGCGGCTGTCCGCTTCATGTTTCTCATAATCCGGTTGGTATCCGCCAAACTTTCCACCAAAAGCTTTCCGGTACGGAGCAAAAGGTCTACCCGACGATGCAACATCTGGTCGTGGGCTCTCAAAGTCGTTTCTAAATGTTCCTCTAAATTCATTTTGTCTAAATTTAATTCCGGCCGCAAAGGTATGAAAAATATCCCTAGTTCCCGCTATCTCAGTGTAGAGAAATTCCACAATCCCCGCCAGAAATTCCCCAAGACACAAATTTGCATGCAGGATTTAGCTTTCTGATTCTCAATATATAAAAATTTATCGTATCTTTGGCACAAGTATTGTTTGTCCTTTACGGCATCTAACCCATAAACTTAAAATTCGTATGAGACGCTTTTTAACAAAGAAAGATTTGAAACTGAAGAAAAAACAAACCATCTACACCATTATCGGTGTCGTTGTAATTATAGGAATATACCTGTTCCTGACACGAGAGAAAAAGACAGAACCAGAAGCGCCTATTGTCAGTGTAGCTCCGGCTCAACAACAAGACGTAGAGATTTACGGCGAATATGTCGGACGCATACGCGCCCAACAATTTGTAGAGGTACGCGCACGCGTGGAAGGCTTTCTGGAACAAATGCTGTTCGAGGAAGGAACACAAGTAAAACGCAATCAAGTCCTGTTCATCATCAATCAAGACCAATACCAAGCCAAAGTGGATAAGGCACGTGCCCAACTGAAAAAAGACGAAGCAACGGCACGCAAGGCAGAGCGCGACCTGAACCGTATCCGCCCGCTTTATGAACAACGGGCTGCCAGCCAATTGGACCTTGACAACGCCACGGCTGCCTACGAAACCGCTGTAGCCAGCGTAGGCATGAGCCAGGCAGACCTTGACCAGGCAGAACAGGAACTAAGCTACACCGTAGTGCGTTCGCCGATAACCGGACAAATCAGCGAACGTCACGTCGACCTCGGTACCTTGGTCGGCACATCAGGCAAGTCTCTGCTGGCCACCATCGTAAAAAGTGATACCGTATTGGTGGATTTCAGCATGACAGCACTCGATTACCTGAAAAGCAAGGAACGGAACATCATCATCGGCCAGAAAGATTCTACCCGTTCTTGGCAACCAACTGTCACTATCACCCTCCCCGACAACACGGTATATCCTTACAAAGGACTGGTAGACTTCGCCGAACCGCAGGTAGACCCCAAAACCGGAACATTCTCCGTACGTGCAGAAATGAGCAATCCCGAACATGTATTGCTGCCCGGACAGTTTACAAAAGTAAAGCTGCTGCTCGACGTACGCGAAAATGCCACAGTAGTTCCCCAAAAAGCATTGATTATTGAAAAGGGAGGTGCATATATCTACGTGATGCGCAAAGACTCTACAGCTGAAAAACGTTTCATCGAATTGGGACCGGAATTTGGCAACAATGCAGTAGTAGAACGCGGACTGATACCGGGAGAAAACATTGTAGTAGAAGGTTACCACAAGCTGAGCCCGGGCATCAAGATGCGTATAGGCACAGCCCCGATAGAAAAAGAAGAAGAAAATAAGGATGAATAAATCGCACAATCACCAAAACGTATTCACAAAATGAAAGTAAGTTTCTTTATCGACCGGCCAGTCTTTTCAATCGTCATCTCTATATTGATAGTCATCATCGGTGTCATCGGACTTACCATGCTGCCTATCGACCAATATCCGCAAATTACGCCACCTGTGGTAAAAATCAGTGCATCTTATCCGGGTGCGAGCGCACTCACGGTATCACAAGCCGTCGCAACCCCGATAGAACAAGAACTGAACGGTACACCAGGCATGCTTTATATGGAGTCGAACAGTTCCAATTCCGGAGGATTCTCGGCAACAGTCACCTTTGACATCTCGGCAGACCCCGACCTTGCTGCCGTGGAAATTCAGAACCGCATCAAACTGGCTGAATCACGTCTGCCAGCCGAAGTGGTACAGAATGGTATCGAAATCGAGAAACAAGCCGCCAGCCAGCTGATGACTATCTGCCTGACTTCAAGCGATCCCAAGTTTGACGAAATCTACTTGAGTAATTTTGCTACCTTGAATGTACTCGACCTGCTGCGCCGTATACCGGGAGTAGGACGCGTATCCAACATCGGAAGCCGCTACTATGCCATGCAAATCTGGCTGGACCCTGCCCGTCTTGCCAATTTCGGTCTCACCGTACAAGACGTACAAAATGCCTTGAAAGACCAGAACCGTGAATCGGCTGCCGGTGTATTGGGACAACAACCCGTTACCGGTCTCGACATTACTATCCCGATAACGGCACAAGGGCGTCTGTCAAGTGCTGCCCAATTCGAAGAAATCGTGTTGCGTGCCAACCCCGACGGTTCACTGATACGCATGCGGGACGTGGCGCGTGTATCGCTCGAAGCCCAGTCATACAATACAGAGAGTGGTATCAACGGAGGCAATGCCGCCGTATTAGGAGTCTACATGCTGCCAGGTGCCAACGCCATGGAAGTAGCAGAACGTGTGAAAACCGCCATGGATGAAATCAGCAAGAATTTTCCGGAAGGCATGAAATACGAAGTACCTTTCGACATGACATCTTATATATCCGAATCCATCCACGAAGTATACAAGACCCTGTTCGAAGCCTTGTTCCTCGTCATCGTGGTAGTGTTCCTTTCGCTACAAAGTTGGCGTGCGACTCTGATTCCTACCATAGCCGTTCCTATCTCATTGATCGGTACTTTCGGCTTTATGCTCATTTTCGGCTTTTCGCTGAACATCCTGACCCTGCTAGGCTTGGTACTGGCCATCGGACTGGTAGTGGATGATGCCATCGTAGTAGTCGAAAACGTAGAACGTATTATGGAAGAAGAACACCTCAGCCCTTACGAAGCTACCAAAAAAGCAATGGACGGTCTGACCGGAGCCTTGATTGCCACCTCTATGGTACTGGCTGCCGTATTTGTTCCGGTCAGCTTCCTTTCCGGCATTTCAGGACAATTGTATCGACAGTTCAGTATCACCATTGCAGTATCTGTACTGCTATCCACCGTCGTAGCACTGACACTCAGCCCTGTGATGTGCTCACTGATTCTACGTCCACAAGACCCGAACAAACCCAAGAACCGTGTGTTCCGGGCTATCAACAAATGGCTGGACATAGGCAATCATAAATATGTAGGCGGCATCAGCCGGCTCATCAAAAACCCTAAACGCGTGACGGCAGGATTCGGTATGGTCATCGTTTTCATATTCGTGCTCTACCGGCTGATACCAACCAGTTTTCTCCCAACGGAAGACCAGGGATATTTCACCGTCGAACTGGAAATGCCAGAAGGTACTACACTGGAACGTACCCGCGAAATTACCAACCGTGCCGTAGCCTTCCTGATGAAAGATCCTGCTGTAGAATATGTACAAAGCGTAGCAGGTTCCAGCCCGCGTGTCGGTACCAGCCAGGCACGCACCACGCTTACGGTCATCTTGAAAGAATGGAAAGAACGTGACAACACTACCATTGAACAAATTATGGCAGATGTGCAGAACGAGTTCAAGAAATACCCAGAATGCAAGGTTTACCTCTCCACACCACCTGTCATTCCCGGCTTAGGTACCTCCGGAGGTTTTGAAATGCAGCTGGAAGCCCGTGGAGATGCTACGTACGACAATCTGGTGGCTGCTGCAGACACGCTTATGTACTACGCCTCGCAACGCAAAGAGCTGAGTGGACTGTCGTCTTCATTGCAGGCGGAAATCCCTCAACTTTATTTCGACGTAGACCGTGACAAAGTAAAATTGTCGGGCGTACCGATGGCCGATGTTTTCACAACAATGAAAGCTTATACCGGATCGCTTTATGTGAACGACTTCAATATGTTCAACCGTATCTACCGTGTGTACATCCAGGCTGAAGCACCTTACCGTGAACATCGTGACAACATCAACCTGTTTTTCGTGCGGGGAAGTTCCGGCGATATGATTCCATTAACGGCATTGGGCAATACCGAATATACCACCGGTCCCGGAAGTATCAAACGTTTTAATATGTTCAACACCGCCATCATCCGCGGAACAGCCGCCCACGGTTACAGTTCAGGACAAGCAATGGAACTTATCGAGCAACTGGCTAAAGAACATCTGCCCGACAACATCGGAGTAGAATGGAGTGGACTTTCCTACCAGGAAAAACAGGCAGGCGGACAGACCGGTATGATTCTGACACTGGTATTCCTCTTCGTCTTCCTTTTCCTGGCAGCCCTGTATGAAAGCTGGAGCGTGCCAGTCGCCGTACTGCTCTCCTTGCCGGTAGCCGCTTTGGGAGCATATGCCGGTGTCGCCTTATGCGGATTGGAAAATGATACGTATTTCCAGATTGGCCTGGTAATGCTGGTCGGACTGGCTGCCAAAAACGCCATCCTGATTGTAGAGTTTGCCAAAGACGAAGTAGACAAAGGAAAAGATGTAATAGAAGCTGCGCTGCACGCATCACATTTACGTTTCCGTCCCATCCTGATGACCTCACTCGCCTTTATTTTGGGCATGGTGCCACTGGTCATTGCAAGCGGACCGGGTTCTGCCAGCCGTCAAGCCATCGGCACGGGCGTATTCTTCGGAATGATTGTGGCTGTAACAGTAGGTATTTTCCTGGTTCCTTTCTTCTTCGTGATGATTTACAAGGCAAAAAACAAACTCAAAGTGAAACATACTCATTAATTGCTGCAACCTATGAAAGTAACAAAACTCACATATTATTTCCTTTGCATCATCTTGGCAACCTCACTCTTGGCTAGTTGCCAGATAGGGAAACATTATTCACGTCCCGAACTGAACCTGCCCCATACCCTGGACAGTCTTAGCGTAGACACCGCTTCAATAGGTGACTACGCCTGGGAAAAAATCTATACCGACACGACCCTGCAGGCACTGATACGCAAAACACTGACCTACAACAAGGACATGCTGATAGCTGCCTCACGGGTGAAGGAACTGGCAGCACGTAAGCGCATTGCCATCGGAGATATGCTGCCCCAAATCGGACTGCGCGTCTACGCCGAGCGTGAACGGGAAAACTATGGTGGCAATCACTACTCACAAGACGACGAATTCGACCTGAAAGGTACCATGAGCTGGGAAATTGACCTTTGGGGTAAACTGCGTTGGGCTAAAGACAAAAGCGTAGCCGACCTCATCGGGTCAATAGAAAACCAACGGGCATTGAAAATGAGCCTGGTAGCCGAAGTGGCACAAACCTACTTCGAACTGGTGGCCCTCGACAATGAACTTGCCATCGTGCGCCAAACCGTAGATGCGCGACGCGAAAGTCTCCACCTGGCACGCATCCGCTACGAAGGAGGACTGACTTCAGAAACCGCCTTCCGGCAAGCACAAGTGGAATTGGCACGTACAGCCACACTGGTTCCCGACCTGGAACGTCAGATTACGTTAAAAGAAAACGACATAGCTTTCCTGACCGGCGACTATCCACACCACATCCGGCGCACAGCATTGCCCGAAGACGTATTGTTGCCAGCCAGTCTGCCTGTAGGGCTGCCGTCCAGCCTATTGGAACGCCGCCCCGACATCCGCGAAGCAGAACAGGCACTGATAGCAGCCAATGCCGAGGTAGGTATTGCCTTCACCAGCCTGTTCCCCAGTCTGACCTTGAATGCCAGCTACGGAGGCGAGAGCGATGTGCTCAGCGAACTGCTGAAATCTCCCTGGCACCTGCTCAGTGCCAACCTACTACAACCGGTCTTCAGTTGGGGTAAGAACCGTGCCCGACTGAAAGCACAAAAAGCCGCTTTGGAAGGAGCTACCCAAGCCTATGAGAAAGTAGTGCTCAACGCTTTTAAAGAAGCCTACAATGCCATTGCCGACTTCAACAAAAGCAAGGAAATCTATGAAACCCGCCTCCGCTTGGAACAAGCATCGAAAAGTACCCTCGATCTCGCTCAGCTGCAATACATCAATGGTGTGATCGGGTATATGGACCTGCTGGATGCACAGCGTGGTTATCTTAATGCGCAAATCGGACTTAGCAATGCTGTACGTGACAAGCAAATCACCGTTGTCCGCCTATACAAAGCATTAGGAGGTGGATGGAAAAACTGACATTATACTTCCGCAGCATTTATTGATGCATTTTGTCGATGTCATTATAGAAGGTGTATCAAAATGAAAGTTGATTTTTATTTTGATACGCCCTCATCATCTCTACGGAAACGGTGTGAAAGGTTCAAGGAAATGCAACACTATAAATGCCTTCTCAAACGAACATAAGTGATACGACTGACTTACTTATGTGAAACGCCCAAGTTACTTATGTGAAACACCCAACTCACTTATGTTCATCAAAAGGCATGCTTCAATCAATGCCTCTGAAATGCAGACAAAAACAAAGCCTCAAAAATTTTAAAGAACAAAGCCGGAACCTCCTCGCGGAGACCCCGACTCGCTTTCATCAAACAACCAATAAGGAAATTAGAGGTAAATTTAATGATATTATCTAATGAATAACAGCTCTCTATATTTAGGCAGCGTCCACATCTGATCGTCTACTATCAGTTCCAATTTGTCGATGTGGTAACGTATCTGTTCCAGCATCGGCGCAATGGTGTCATGGTAAGCTACGGCCTTTTCACGCTCGTCCACAATCTTATTTGCCACTTTACGCGCTTCTATCATCGTATCCACGTGCTCTTTGATATAAGACGTATGCTCCGAAATCTTCCGGATGATGGCAACGTTCTCGGCAGAAAGCTTCTCTGCCTCTTCAGCTGGAAACAGTCCCTTCATCTTGTACACATTATCTATCAGCTTGCTTTGGTATTCGATGGCGACCGGCACCACATGGTTCATCACCAAATCGCCTAATACACGTGCCTCAATCTGAATCTTCTTTGTATACGTTTCCCATTTCACTTCGTTACGCGCCTCCAGTTCTTTCTGTGTCATCACACCCTGCGACTCGAACATCTTCACCGAAGCAGGTGTCAGATACTGGTCGAAAATAACCGGACAACTGGTTTCGCAATCCAGGCCGCGACGTGCCGCTTCCGCTTTCCACTCTTCACTGTAGCCATTACCGTCAAAACGGATAGGCTTCGAAGCCTTGATATATTCACGGATAACCTGAATGAGGGCAGACACTTTCGGTTCACCTTTTTCTATAAGTTCGTCTACCTTTTGTTTAAACTCTACCAGCTGCTCTGCCACGGCAGTATTCAATGCAATCATTGCGCTGGCACAGTTAGCCTCCGAGCCTACCGCACGGAACTCGAAACGGTTGCCCGTAAAAGCAAAGGGGGAAGTACGGTTACGGTCGGTATTATCAATCAGCAATTCGGGAATCTGCGGGATGTCCAGTTTCATGCCGTGCTTGCCGCCAAGAGCTATCAAGTCATCGGTCGAGCTTTCCTCCATGTGATCAAGTACTTTGCTAAGCTGTGTGCCGAGGAAAGAAGAGATAATGGCAGGAGGTGCTTCGTTGGCTCCCAAACGATGGGCATTCGTAGCGCTCATGATAGAGGCCTTCAGCAAACCGTTGTGACGGTACACCGCCATCAGTGTGTTGACAATAAAAGTTATAAAGCGCAAGTTCTCCTCGGGAGTCTTACCTGGTGCCATCAGCAATACACCTGTATCAGTCCCCAATGACCAGTTGTTGTGCTTACCCGAACCATTTACTCCCTTGAAGGGTTTTTCATGAAGCAGCACACGGAATCCATGCGTACGTGCCACTTTACGCATCAGCGACATAATCAGCATGTTATGGTCTACGGCAAGGTTGCACTCCTCAAAGATAGGTGCCAGTTCAAACTGGTTGGGAGCCACTTCATTATGACGGGTCTTGACGGGTATTCCCAGTTCTAATGCCTGAATTTCCAAATCTTTCATAAAAGCAGCCACGCGGGTCGGGATGGCACCGAAATAATGGTCTTCCAGCTGTTGGTTCTTCGAAGCCACGTGTCCCATCAACGTACGCCCGGTCAGCAATAAATCGGGTCGTGCGGCATACAAGCCTTCATCTACCAGGAAATATTCTTGCTCCCATCCCAGGTATGCCGAAACTTTCTTCACATTCGGATCGAAATAATGGCATACATCTACCGCTGCCTTATTGACTGCCCGCAGTGCTTTCAACAACGGAGCCTTATAGTCAAGCGATTCGCCCGTATAAGCGATGAACACGGTAGGGATACACAAGGTGTCGTCTACCACAAATACCGGCGACGAGGGATCCCACGCACTATAACCACGCGCCTCGAAAGTATTACGGATACCGCCATTAGGGAACGAAGAAGCATCCGGTTCCTGCTGTACCAGCAATTTTCCGGAAAACTCTTCCATCATACCTCCCTTGCCATCGTGTTCCACAAAGGCATCGTGCTTCTCTGCAGTCCCTTCCGTAAGCGGTTGGAACCAGTGTGTATAGTGAGTAGCCCCTAATTCGCTTGCCCACTGTTTCATTCCTGCTGCTACAGCATCGGCAATGCTGCGGTCTAGTGTCGCGCCGTTATCCATTGCATCTACCAGCTTCTCGTACACTTTGCTGGGAAGATACTTAAACATCTTTTCCCGATTGAACACGTATTTCCCGAAATATTCACTCGGGCGCTCCTTTGGAGCCGGTACATCAAAAGGCTTCGCCTGGAATGCCTTTTCTACTACCCTGAATCTTAAAGTTGACATAATACCTCAATAATTAGTTGTTATTTGTTCACATATTTCTATATAATCAAATCTTTTTGAAACGAAATTCAATTATATAACATCTTTTTGTCTGATGCAAAAGTAAGGCTTTTCATTCATATACTCCCCCTCTACGAAGTCATATTTTCATTTATTTTATCAGAACCTTTCAATTTGAAATAAAACCTCAACATTCTGTTATCAATTTCACACAAACGAAGTTGATTTTATTACTTTCACAAACAAAGGGACTGTTTTGAATTTCCACAAAAAGTTTTTTTGGGCTTGATGTGTTCGTTTCGCGTGTGTTGGGCGATAAATTCAAAACAGTTTCTAAGACATACTTAAATTTAATGAATCTGCATGTCCGCAATTAGCCAATCCGGTTGAGTTGAAAACGCAGTAGTACTTCATTTGCCGATGAAGTATATATCCGTAGGCGGATGGAGATATATTCAAACGCAGATGCAGTATATATTCATTTTCCAAGGGTATGTATTGGCTGTTTGCGGAATTCATAATTCAAAACTGTTTTTCAAAAACAGTTCCTCATCTATTTTTCAATTACGTTTTCGTAATTTACCCAGTATCTTGCTTTTTTGTATTATCTTTGCCCCCAAATTTGAACTACTAAATTAAAATGAAAAAGAAACGACTGCTTATTGGAGGAAGCATCCTGTTCCTAATCCTAGCCTCAGGCATCATAACAGGATATGCCTGCCTAATGAACCAACCGCTGGGAATTGAAAAATCCACTTTCTTATATATAGACAATGATGACAACATAGACTCTGTATGCTATAAATTGGAACACAGGCTGCATGCACGCAGGCTGACAGGATTTCGCCTGCTGGCATTCCAAAGTGATTATACCAACCACATCCACTCGGGAGCCTATCTGTTTACTCCAGAAGCACGTACGTGGCAAATCTTCCGGACGTTACAAGCTGGAAACCAAACGCCTGTATCGGTCACTATCCCCAGCGTGCGCACCATCGGAAAACTATGCCAATCTATTTCACACCAATTGATGATGGATTCGACCGCAATTGCCAGCCTCCTGACAGACAGTACATATTGTGCCAGTTTGGGATATAACGCTTATACCCTGCCTGCTCTATTTATTCCAAACACCTATGAAGTATATTGGAACACCAGTTGCAAAGACTTCATAAAACGCATGCAGAAAGAACATCAACGGTTCTGGAATGAAAAACGCACAGCACAGGCAAAAGCTATCGGACTTACCCCGACTGAGGTAAGTACCCTTGCATCCATCGTAGACGAAGAAACGGCTAACCAAGCAGAAAAACCGATAGTGGCAGGACTGTACATTAACCGGCTGAAAGCAAACATGCTGCTTCAAGCAGACCCTACTGTTAAATTCGGATTACAAGAATTTGGATTACGCCGCATTCTATACAAACATCTGGAGACCAACAGCCCGTATAATACCTATATATATAAAGGACTTCCTCCTGGTCCTATCCGCATTCCCAGCATACAAGGATTGGAAAGTGTATTAAACTATTCACATCACGACTATCTGTACATGTGTGCCAAAGAAGATTTTTCGGGTACGCACAATTTTGCCCGTACCATGAGCCAGCACCTTGCCAATGCCCGACGTTATCAACAGGCATTGAACCGAAGGAATATCCGGTAAACTTGAGCGGATTGTCTTAAATAATCATTACATTTGCATCACATTTTCAATAATTACAATATGAATTGGAAAAAACTAACTTTATGGCTGGCAGCAGGTTGCCTATCATTGCCCGCTATTGCCCAACAAACAGACACCACCCTCACCTACCGCATCGAAGCAAGCGGCAATCTGTCGGATGGTACGTATGCACCGCTCTGGTTCACAGCCAACCGGTATGGGCTATCCAGCCAGAAACCAAACAGTGGCTACATCCGAGCCGGACTACATTACGGAAAAAAACTGAACCGCCACTGGCGCATCGAAGCAGGACTTGACCTGGCAGGTGCCGCCGATCAAGTTTCCGGTTTTGTTATACAACAAGCGTACGCCGACATCGCGTGGAAATTCCTGCGCCTCAGCATTGGAAGCAAAGAACGCCCGGGTTTCCCACTTACGAAAAATGAAAGACTGAGCAGCGGCATGATGGTAGAAGGACCGAATGCCCGGCCAGTTCCGCAAGTCAGAATAGACATCCCCGAATATGTCACCATCCCTGGTACGGGCAATTGGCTTGCCTTAAAGGGGCATCTTGCTTACGGAGCGTTTACCGACTGGAACTGGCAGGAAGATTTCGCAGCTCCCGAGACCAATTGGGGCAAACATATCCTGTATCACAGCAAGTCGTTGATGTTCCGCATCGGGAACCGTGAAAAGTTTCCGGTAGAGTTCGAACTGGGACTGCTGATGGCTGCACAGTTTGCCGGAGCACAAATGCTGAAGAATGCCGATGGAAGCAGCACGGTCTCTGTAGACATGCCCGGCGGACTGAAAAGTTTCTTTAAGGCATTCATCCCGATGAGCGGAGGAAGCGACACACCTTGGGGCGATCAAGTAAACGTAGAAGGCAACCACTTGGGAAGCTGGAATTTTGCCTTGACCTATTACTTGAATGACTGGCGGTTCCGTGCTTACTTAGACCATTATTTCGATGACCATTCGCAAATGGTATGGCAATACGGACGGTGGAAAGACGGACAGCTAGGCATCGAAATAGACCTGCCGAAGAATCGTTGGTTAAGCGCAATTGTATGGGAAACCATGTCGACCAAACAGCAGACCGGCCCGCTACTGTATGACGAATTTGCCGGAACACTGGGTTATCAAGTCAGTGCATCCGATAATTATTACAACAACTATTGCTATCAGGCATGGCAGCACTGGGGACAAGGTATGGGAAATCCTTTCCTTCCGGGGCCTATTTATAATAAAGACGGAGAAATCACTTTCAAGAGCAACCGCGTGCGTGCCCAGCATTTAGGCATCGAAGGCGACCCAAGCGAGGAATGGAACTGGCGCATACTGATATCGTTTGCACGCCATTGGGGAACCTACCAAACACCGCTGGACAAACAACGCAAACAGTTCAGTTCGCTTTATGAGGTGAGCTATACTCCCCAATGGGCCAAAGGATGGGGCGCAACCGTAGGCGTAGGACTCGACCGCGGAAATTATTTAGGAAACTCTACAGGAGGTATCCTGACAATCCGGAAAACAGGGAAGATATTTTAAGTTTGTGAGTTTTTAAGTTTTGATTGTTAATATGAAAGCCATACATTTATTAATTGCGATGTGTTTCTTCGCCTTGTTCGCTTCCTGCGAGAAAAAGCCTATTGACGAAAACATCGAAGGCATGTGGAAATTGGAACAGTTTACCACCCTTGACGATGGCATTGTCCACCGTGACTGCCAGCGCATCTTTTATAGCATCCAGTTGCAGATTGTACAGATAGCTGAAAAGCAATGCACGCACAAATACGGCACATTCGTCGGACATTTTTACTTGAGCGAAGACCATAGCCAGGCAACCATGAAAGATTTCCGTTTCCGTGGTGAATCAACCGGCGACAGCGGTGAAGATGTTCCAGTAGAGCGGCTGCTTCCTTTCGGCATCAACTCACTTGAAACGACCTTCGATGTTTTGAAAGCCGACGGGAAACACCTCGTCCTCCAGTCAGATTACGCCAAACTGGAATTTATCAGTTTCTGATGAACCCCAATAAACAGACTCTAAACGCGCAGGAAAAAGCATCCGATGACTTCATGGCTTGAGGCTTTTTCCTGCGTTTTTCGGTATGTCTGCGAACGGCAAATAAGCGCTGAAAAGAAAAATTATCCTTTTATCCACCATTTCTTACCCTTCCATCCCCAATTTTAGATTCCGAATTTGCTTGCACATTCCAGATTTTTCTTATCTTTGCAACAAACTAATACATCCAACTAATATATCCAATAATGAAAAACAGTAAAGAACTTATGAACCGCGCAGCCGATAACATCCGTATCTTGGCTGCTTCAATGGTAGAAAAAGCTAAATCCGGACACCCGGGTGGCGCTATGGGTGGTGCAGACTTTGTAAATGTACTCTTCTCTGAGTTTTTAGTTTACGACCCTGAAAATCCCCGTTGGGAAGGCAGAGACCGCTTCTTCCTTGACCCAGGACACATGTCGCCGATGCTGTACTCTGTACTGGCGTTGACCGGCAAATTCACCATGGACGAATTGCAACAATTCCGTCAATGGGGAAGCCCTACTCCAGGACATCCTGAAGTAGACGTCATGAGAGGCATCGAAAACACTTCCGGCCCGCTGGGACAAGGACACACATTCGCTGTAGGTGCCGCCATCGCAGCTAAATTCCTGAAAGCACGTTTAGGTGACGTAATGAACCAAACGATTTATGCTTACATCTCAGACGGAGGTGTACAAGAAGAAATCTCACAAGGCTCGGGACGTATCGCCGGACACTTGGGACTGGACAACTTGATTATGTTCTACGACTCGAACGATATCCAGCTGTCTACCGAATGTAAAGACGTAACAGACGAAGATGTAGCCAAGAAATACGAGGCATGGGGCTGGAAAGTCATTACAATCAATGGGAATGACGCTGACGAAATCCGTGCCGCATTGACCGAAGCAAAAGCCGTAACAGGTCAGCCTACCTTGATTATCGGTAAGACCATCATGGGTAAGGGGGCACGTAAGGCAGACAACAGCAGCTACGAACACAACTGCGCTACACACGGCGCGCCGTTGGGAGGTGACGCTTACACCAATACCGTCAAGAACTTGGGTGGCAATCCGGAACAACCGTTCCAAATCTTCCCGGAAGTAGCGGAACTTTACGCAAAACGCCGCGAAGAACTGAAAGCCATCGTAGGCGAACGCTATGCGGCTAAAGCAGAATGGGCAAAGGCTAATCCGGAACTGGCTGCCAAGATGGAATACTGGTTCTCTGGCAAAGCTCCTCAAGTAAACTGGGACGCTATCCAGCAAAAAGCAGGTTCGGCTACACGTGGTGCTTCGGCTACTGTGCTCGGCGCATTGGCAGAACAAGTAGAAAACATGGTTTGCGCATCTGCCGACTTGTCTAACTCTGATAAGACCGACGGTTTCTTGAAAAAGACACATGCCTTTACGAAAAACGACTTCAGCGGCGCATTCTTCCAAGCAGGTGTATCAGAATTGACCATGGCATGCTGCTGCATCGGTATGGCATTGCACGGAGGCGTTATCCCCGCATGCGGTACCTTCTTTGTATTCTCCGACTACATGAAACCAGCTGTACGTATGGCTGCCCTGATGGAAACTCCTGTGAAGTTCATTTGGACACACGACGCATTCCGTGTAGGCGAAGACGGACCTACTCATGAACCGGTAGAACAAGAAGCACAAATCCG